>Ga0081527_100006_pt1 | contig 261692 bp, 229 predicted proteins | sample HotLakmasection5_FD_70992 | JGI IMG/M metagenome (GOLD analysis project Ga0081527, IMG submission 70992) | Hypersaline microbial mat communities from Hot Lake, Washington, USA - Section #5 (SPADES assembly) (version 2) | ecosystem: Environmental > Aquatic > Non-marine Saline and Alkaline >...
CACTCCTTCCAGGATCAGCATGCGCGCCGCATCCTTTTTAAACTCAGCGCTAAATCGTCGTTTCTTCATTCCAGAATCCTCCTTCATAAAGAATCCCGTGTCCACTTTTTCCAGGACACATCAGATAAATCCGGGAGAACGATACCGATACCGAGAGCGCAGAGAGGGGAGCGAAAGGGGTCAGTCCTTGCATACTTGCAGAATGATGTTTGCCATCTGTTGCTGGTAAGAATTACCTACCCTCGCTACGCGGTATGTCTCGCCGAACAATCGATATGTCCCATCTGAAATTTCTTGGCGTTCTTTGCGCCTTCGCGAGATATAAATCCGGGGCAACGATTTCGATACCGATCCCGATTTCGATAGCGAAGGAAACCACAGGACTCGTCTTATTGCGATTGCCTCTAGCGACTCTCATGAATCACCTGCTCTATTCAGAGCGCAAGGCTAATCGTGAAATGTGGATCACATTCACCGAGGCAGCCAAACAGCACGGGAACACCGAACAAGAAAATCCATGATAATTTTGCGTAGCCGAGAAAAATTATGATTTTGATCGTTATGCCAAAGAATTGATGATTGACGTTGTGCGCACATTGTCCTATTATATCTGTCATGAGAATATTCAAATGGAACGCGGAAAAGAACGAAATGTTAGCGAAAGATCGAGGCATCACATTTGAGGAAATTGTAGAGATAATGGAATCCGGAGCGAAGGTCATAGAAGTCGGTCACCCGAACACGAAGAAATATCCGAACCAAAGAATATTGATTATTGACGTAAGTGGATACGCCTACATGGTTCCGTTCGTGCAAGATGGTAATGAATATTTCCTGAAAACAATAATACCCAGCAGAAAAGCTACCAAGAAGCACCTTGGAGGATAATATGAGCAAAAAGAAGGCACTAGTATTAGACCAGTATGAAAGCGAGATTCTTGAAGCATTCGAGAACGGCAAGCTCAAGCCTGTTAAATCAGCGACAGACTTCCGGGCAATTGCCCACAATACAATGAGAAAGAATCGAAAGATCAACATCAGAATTTCAGAAAACGATCTTACTGCCCTTCAGAGAAGAGCAGCAAGAGAAGGCATTCCGTACCAGACACTAGTTGGCAGTGTGCTTCACAAGTACGTTTCTGGATTTCTTAAAGAGGCATAACAAGCGGGGACGGAAGGGTTCAATCCTTGCATACTTGCAGAATGATGTATGCCATAGATCTAAACAGCCTCACCAACCATCTTGCCATAAGCAGGCTGCGCCTGCTACTTATAAGAAGTTGGTGAACCCCACATTCTCCCATCCCAATGAGGCGTATTGACAAAACCGACAAGATGACGTACGTTATCTCGTACGCAATAAGGAGACCGACGCATGACCTCGATTACAGTTACTGATGCGCGTAAACAACTTTACACTTTATTGGATGATGTGGCCGAGTCGCACCACCCTGTTCAGATTACCGGAAAGCGATCTTCTGCCGTTCTGATTTCAGAAGAAGATTGGCGGGCAATCCAGGAGACGTTAAACCTTCAATCCATTCCCGGAATGACTGAAACGATTCGCAAGGGACTTAAGGCTTCTGTGGATACATGCTCGAAAGAGCCCGGCTGGTGAAAAAATGGACGGTGGTATTTACGAAGCAGGCCCAGAAAGACGCGAAAAAGATCGCCCAATCTGGTCTTAGGCCCAAAGCGGAGAGACTTCTTGATATTTTGGCAAACAATCCATTTCAGAATCCGCCACCTTACGAAAAACTTGTGGGAGACCTGACTGGCGCCTGCTCACGAAGAATCAACATTCAGCATCGTCTCATTTATCAAGTATTGGATGACATTCGAACCGTTAAGGTAATTAGAATGTGGACACACTACGAATAGAATAGGCGAAGATGTGCAGCCAGAAGGACCCCACACGACTCGAAAGATCGAGGCATCACATTTGAGGATTGATGGGGACATAGAAATAAAGGAACAATAATTCCACAAATTCAAAAACAATCGGGCATAAACCAAAGCCGCTGATTCTGTGTCCCTCGATCGTCCGAAACATGGTCTTTGGACGCGACGGAGCGCGTCCCTCCAGAATGTCGTGTGGGCACGTCTAGAGGGTGTGCTTTTTTTGCATGTTCTTGGCGTTCTCCGCGTCTCTGCGCGATGCCCCCCCCGCGTACTCGCACACCCACATACCCGCGTGCCCACACTTGCCCTCCACGATGAGAGATTGTGTGAATGTGTGGAAAGTGAAATCCTGGTTTGAAAACTACGCGGCAGCCTTGTTAGGATTGATGTTGTATCCTGCATGCCGGGTGTGGCAGGATCAAACACGGTAGAACAGGAGATTAACGATGAAGCGATATGTAGTAACCTTGCTAAGCGCGGGTATGATCACCACCTCGGTATTTGCGCAAGCAGACTCGGCTTTTGATGCTGGCGTGAAGCTTTGGTATGCGGAACCGAAAGAAGCGGACTTGGCCTTGATGTATGGCGTAGGCTTCAACGGGCAGATGGACGGGTTCTGGGTCAGCGGTTTTTATGTGCGCGGCGAAAATGATTTTATCCGCGTGAATGAGCCGCGTGTGACGCAGGACTTCTCGCACGCGGACGGGGAACTGGCGGGAGGACTTGAATGGGACATTTTCCGGTATGGCCTTGGGTTCCGTGCCGCTTCCGTGCTGGAGCGACGCGTCACCGAAGACGGCGCCAGGCTCGATCGCAAAACCGCGTACGGCCCGATGTTGACATTGACCGCTACCCAAAAGTTCGCGGAATGGCCGTGGGGCTTCAACGGCAGTCCCTGGGGCTGGTACGCGGAAACGTCGTATATGTTTCTCGACGTGGCCGATAAAGACGGCGAGCATCTGAATGTGGAAGCGGGCGTATCGTTTGAAACCGGCGGGCTGAACATGCGTGTGGGTTACCGGTATAAGAGTTACTTTGATTTCAGCGATATGGTTGGATTTACCGGAAGTTTGACGTTTGATTTTTAACCCAAAGAAAGAGAGGCACATCATGAATAAAGGACTGTTTCAGACATTGTTTGATTTTTCGTTTACGGAATTTGTAACCACGCGAATGATCAAAATTCTTTTCTTTGTCGGTATTGTAATTGCAGCGCTGGGCGCGCTTGCGCTGATAGGGAAAGGCTTTAATGATGGCTTTTTCAGCGGCATCATCATGCTGTTGATCGCGCCGATCGTTTTTCTTATCTACGTGCTGCTGGTGCGTGTGTGGTGCGAAATGATTATTGTGATCTTCCGCATTGCGGAAAACACCAGTCGTATGGTTGGTAAAAACACCGATCAACCCTCGTAAAACACGACCGGGATAACAAAAAAAGAACATACACACTTGACGAGTATACAAAAAGAACGTAAGTCTATAGGGATTTAGTAGATTAAGTGATCTTCATGGAGAAAAGCCCTGATATGCAGTTGATTCCTACGCTTACGGCGGACCAGATGGCCCGTTTATCTTCGTTTGCCCGCGAGTTTTCTCCGTCGCAATGGGTATGGATCAGCGGTTATTTTGCCGGACTCGCCCAAGCGGGAGGGGCCGGTTTGGCGCCTGCCCAAACGCAAGTTGTGGCAAGCTCGTCTGCGCCTGAACAGGCCTTGGTGTTGTACGGTACGGAAACGGGCAACGCCAAAGGGCTCGCCAAGAAAGTTGTGGAGCAATTTGCGTCGCGCGGTTTTGAAGCGCGCGCCGTGGATATGGAAGCGTACAAAACGCGCGAACTTAAAACCGAAAAACATATTATTGTCATCACCGCTACGCACGGGGAAGGGGATCCGCCCGATCCGGCGCGTCCATTTTTTGAATTTCTTTCCAGCAAAAAAGCGCCGAAACTAAACCAAGCCCATTTTGCCGTGCTGGGTCTGGGGGATACATCGTACGAATTTTTCTGCAAAGCCGCGCACGATATGGACGCGCAACTCGAAACGCTGGGCGCGGTGCGCTTGTTGGACCGGGTAGATTGCGATGTGGATTACGAAGAAACGGCCCACGCGTGGATAGAGCAAGTTGTCGAAGCCTTTTCAACCCGCATGGAACCCGCCTCCTCTCCTTCGTTACATGTGGAGTCGCCCCATGCCGTCGTCGGAGAATTGGCGCATGGCAGCGAAGATCAGCCTTTACACGCGACTCTGGGTGAACGCGTGTTGTTGAATGGGCGTGGATCGGATAAAGCGACGTATCACATTGAAGTCATGCTGGAAAACGACGATCCTATCCATCATCCCGGCGACGCGCTGGGCGTGGTGGTCGAAAACGACGTGGCATTAGTGGAGGAAATCGTACATGCCCTTGGGTTTAACAGCAACGGCGCCGCCGAAAAATTGCGTCGCGAGTGCGAACTTACCATTTTAACGCCGAAATTTATTAAAGCCTACGGAGAAGCCGCCGATGCCGCCGAGCTGAAAGCATTAAGCGCGGAAGGAAACAGGGATGCGCTGAATGCATACATCAACAACCGGCAAATCGTGGATGTGGTGCGCGAATATCCTGTCCAAGGCATGGCGCCGGACCTGTTTACCGGGATGCTTCGCCCACTGAAACCCCGTTTGTATTCCATCGCGTCCAGCGCGGAAGCGTGCCCGGGCGAAATTCACCTCACGGTAGCCGAAGTGGTATATGAAAGTCCGCTGGCGAAACGCTATGGCGTGGCCTCCGCTTACTTAAATCATCGGCTGGAGGAAAGCGCTGCGTTGCGCGTGTACGTCGAACCGAATACCCGGTTCCGCCTGCCCGATGATCCGCAAACCCCTGTGATTATGATTGGCGCGGGAACAGGCGTCGCGCCTTATCGCGCTTTTATTCAGGAACGGGAAGTGCGCGGACAGGAAGGCCGCTCCTGGCTGTTTTTCGGGGATCGTAGATTCCGCACCGACTTTTTGTATCAGGCGGAATGGCAGCAATACATCAAAGACGGCTATTTGACGCGCATGGATGTCGCGTTTTCCCGGGACCAGGAACGGAAAATGTATGTGCAACATCGTTTGCTTGAACATGGCAAGGAAATCTTTGCATGGTTGGAAGAAGGAGCTATTTTGTATGTGTGCGGCGATGCCAAACACATGGCGCCCGATGTCCATAACGCGCTGATTCGCATTGTGGCGGAACAGGGCGGGCATGACGAGGAAGCTGCGCGTGAATACGTCAATGCGTTAACCGCGGATAAACGATATAAAAGGGATGTCTATTGAGCGCCAAACCCAAAACGGATGAAACGGTGTTGACCCCTGACCAACGTCCACATGACGTCAGTCAGCCGTTGGATAAACTCGATCCTGTCGAAAAAATTAAAGCCGACGGGAATTACTTGCGGGGCACCATCAAGCAAAGCCTGGAAGATCGTTTGACCTACGCCGTGCGCGACAACGATACCAAGACGTTGAAGTTTTTCGGTATTTACCAGCAGGATGATCGCGATATACGTGATGAGCGTCGCCATCAAAAATTGGAGCCTGCGTATTCGTTTATGGTTCGTCTGCGGATTCCCGGCGGCGTGATTACCCCAAAACAATGGTTGAAACTTGATGAACTGGCGCGTACGCACGCCAATGGCACCTTGCGCATCACGGATCGTCAGACGTTTCAATATCACGGGGTGCTTAAACCCAACTTAAAATCGTTGATGCAGGGATTCCGTGATGTGGGGCTGGATTGTATTGCGGCTTGCGGAGATGTGAATCGCGGTGTGTTGGCTGCGCCGAACACGCATTTATCCACGGTGCATGCGGACGTGTATGCTATTGCGTGCGCGGTAAGCAATCATTTGCGTCCGCAAACCTCGGCGTATGCGGAAATCTGGTATGACGAAAAACCCACGGGACCGGATGAAGAGCCTTTGTACGGCCCGACGTATCTGCCGCGCAAATTCAAAATCGCTTTTGCGGTGCCACCCTCGAACGATGTGGATGTCTATGCGCACGATATCGGGTTTGTGGCCATCGAGGAGAAAGGCAAACTAGCTGGTTTTAATGTGCTGGTAGGCGGGGGCATGGGCCGAACCGACAATGCCAACCAAACGTATCCGCGTTTAGGCAGTCTGATCGGATTTATCCCGCCGGATCGCGTTACGGATGTCGCGGAAAAAACCGTGACGATCCAGCGGGACTACGGCGACCGTGTAAATCGCGCGCATGCCCGCTTCAAATATACGCTGGATGATCGCGGACTCGATTGGTTTAAAAATGAGCTGCACCAACGACTGGGGTACACGCTGGACGCCCCGCGTCCTTTCTCTTTTGACAACAACACAGACCGGTTTGGCTGGGTGCAAAGCGACGACGGTTTGTGGCATTACACGCTGTTTGTGTTGACGGGGCGCATTAAAGATGATGCGGGCACCCGTGTGATGTCTGCGTTGCGCGCGATCGCGGGGCAGCATACCGGGGAATTCAGGCTTACGCCGAATCAAAATGTGATCATCTCGAAAGTAGCCGGGAAAGATAAAGCCATCATCGAGGCGCTATTAGCGGAGCATCATCTGGGCGAAGCCAACGAAATTAGTTTTCGCCAGAAAGCGGCCATTGCGTGTGTCGCGCTGCCCACGTGCGGGTTGGCGATGGCCGAGGCTGAGCGGTATTTGCCGTCCTTAATTGATAAAATTGACCGTTTGCTGGAAAAAACAGGTTTGTCGGATCAACCGATCACGATTCGTATGACCGGCTGCCCGAACGGATGCGGTCGCCCGTACATTGCGGAACTGGGATTCAGTGGTCGCGCGCCGGGCAAATACAACATGTATCTGGGCGGTGGCGCGCATGGTCAGCGGCTGAATAAATTATACCGTGAGAATATCGGCGAAGAACAGATTCTGGAAGAGCTAACAATGCTGTTCACGCGCTATGCGGCGGAACGCGCCCCCGGCGAGCCTTTTGGCGATTATGTTATCCGCGCGGGATTTGTGCCGGAAGTTAAAGAAGGCCGGTTCTTTAACGATTAAGCTTCGCTTCCAATTCCTCTTTGCGCCGACCTTCCAGCGGGTTGGGTTTGCCTTCCAGCATCGCACGCACCGCGTTTAATTCGTCGGAGGAAAATCGCGCGCCATGCAAGCTGTGCCGTTCAAACGAGGCATACGCCATCGGCGCAATGGCTTTGGCTATCCGGGCAATAGCCAGCGCGTATTGTTGGATTTCCCATTGCGCATGACTGTCCGCGCGCAAGCGGATAAAATGAAAAAGATTATGCAAATCCATTTGCCAGTACCATTGCGTGTACAGCGAAAGCGGCAAATTGATGCGGGCTAATTCGCGCGCAATGTCGGACGCAATTAAGTCCTCGTACGATGCATACGCGGAGGCCTGATCACGTTTAAGAATTTCGATAACTTTTTCCCGGAGTTCCGCAGGCACTTCCCCTTGATCCCGTCCTTGCTTGTTGGAGGCGCTTTGCTTGTTGATTTGATCGGCTTGCGGCACATAAAATTCGTCGGCCATGACGCTGTAGCGGCCGGAGATTTCATTTAAGCGCGCGGTCCGGTGCCGGATCCACTGGCGCGCCACAAAAATAGGCATTTTGCAGTGCAGTTCGAGCACGACATGCTCGAAAGGGGAGGTGTGTTGATGCCGCATGAGATAATCAATTAAACCGGCGTCTTCGCGCACGGTTTTGGTTCCTTCCCCGTAGGATACGCGCGCGGTTTGCACAATGCGGGCATCGCCGCCCATGTAATCCACCAAGCGGACAAAGCCATGGTCAAGGACTTTGATTTCCTTGTCCAGGAGGGCTTCCGCTTCCGGTACCATCATGCGGGCCATATCACGCGTCCTCCGGAAAAGACAGCATCAGGCGCGTGGCGCATTATGCCTTGTGGGCTTTGGCTTGGTTCACAATCGCGGCAAATCCGTCTGGATCGTGAATAGCGATTTCGGAGAGGATTTTGCGGTTCAGCGCAATGCCTGCTTTGTTGACGCCTTCGATAAAGCGGCTGTAGCTGATGTCATGGGCTTTGCACGCGGCGGATAAACGCATGATCCACAAAGCCCGGTATTCGCTTTTTTTCTTGCGGCGGTGCTGTGTGGCCATCGCCATCGCGCGGTCCACGGACTCCGTGGCCATGCGGAATAATTTGCTACGCGACCCGTAGAACCCTTTAGCCAGCGCCAGGCGGCGGTTGCGGCGACGACGTGAAGCCGGTGCATTGGTTGCTCTTGTCATTTCTTCTTCTCCTGAAATTATTTCGGCATATACGTAATCAAGCGCGCTTGGTCAACATCGGCTACCAAGCCCCCTTTACGCAGACGGCGCTTTTGTTTGGCCGACTTGTTGGTGAACAAATGGCCCCGTCCCGACGAAGACCGCTTTAGTTTGCCGGTCGCGGTCTTTTTAAAACGTTTGGCCACAGATTTACGTGTTTTTTGCTTAGGCATATCAAATCCATCCCTGCTAAATCAAAAGGAGTTTATCCCGGAAAGTGGAGATTTGTACGCCACGCGCACGCTAATGTCCAGCCTTTAAACGAAAAAAATGTAGTATGCTTTTTCCCAAAACCCGTTTGTTCACGCTTGATTTAGCTTAGTTTCCAATGCATAATTGCCGTTTGTTTATTTTCTTAATGGATGCTGGACGGGGAGGTACACAAGATGCCCGTGATTGAAAAAGAGGTGTTGCGCGTCGTGGGGCAGGGGGTGCAACGGCTGGACGCGGATGAAAAAGTGCGCGGTCAAGCGCAGTATGCCGACGATCTGCCCGCGCCGCATGCGTGGCATGGCTACGTGGTGCGTTCCCCGGTTCCTCATGGTCGTCTGCGTAGCCTTTCTTTTGATCCTGCTTTCGACTGGAGCCGCGTAGTGGTGGTGACCCCCGAGGATATTCCCGGCGAAAACATCGTGGATTTAATGGGGCGCGATATGCCGTTTCTGGCCCATGATACGATTCAATATCTGGGCGAACCCCTGGCGTTGATTGCCGCCCCTACGCGTCACGAAGCCCGGGAAGCCGGGGCGCATGTGCAAGCCGATATCGAGGAACTGCCTCCTCTTCTCACGCTGCACGACATGGTGGACCGGTACAAAGAAGATCCAGCTTCGCTGCACGAAATGAGCGCGCAAACCATTCGCAAAGGAAACGTCGCGCAAGCCCTTGATGAATCCGACGTGTTTGTCGAACGCGAATACGCAGCCGGGCATCAGGAACAATTATACATCGAGCCGCAAGGCATGCTTGTTACGCCCGAAGAAGACGGGTCCTTGTTCATTCATGGCAGCATGCAATGTCCGTACTACATTAACCCTGAATTGTGCGTTACTTTAAATCTGCCTCCCGAAAAACTTCGCGTCAAACAATCCGCGGTCGGCGGCGCGTTTGGCGGCAAAGAGGAGTTTCCGACTTTGCTGGCGGGTTACTGCGCTTTGTTGGCTATGAAAGCGCGACGCCCGGTAAAAATTATTTATGACCGGCATCAGGATATTCTTTTTACCACCAAGCGGCATCCGTCCTGGTCCCGTTATAAAGTAGGACTTAAACGCGACGGTACGATTCATGCCATTCAGTGTGAATTTCTGCTGGATGGCGGCGCATACACGACGTTAAGCCCTGTGGTGATGTATCGTGGCATTCTTCATTCCGCGATGGGCTATCGCTGCGATCATGTCGCAATTGACGGTCATGTGTATCGCACCAATACCTTCCCGAATGGCGCGTTCCGCGGTTTCGGCGCGCCGCAGGCGTTATGGGCATGGGAATCGCTGATTGACGAATTAGCCGCGGCCGTGGGGATAACGCCGCATGCGTTCCGCCTGAAAAACTGTCTGCACCAGGGCGACACTACGCCAACCGGCGGATTGCTGCGCGACAGCGTCGGCTCCCCGGCTGTGCTGGAACAAGCGTTGGCCCGCTCCGATTATGAAAATAAATTTAAACGATGTAGCCATGGCAAATCCGATCACCGGTATTGGTACGGAGTTGGCGTATCGTTCTTTGCCCATGGAGCGGGATTTACAGGGGACGGCGAAGCGCGGATCAAAGCAAAAGCCGCGCTGGATCTGGAATACGACAAGCACGGCAAACCCGTGGTCCATGTCCGGATCAGTTCCACGGAAATGGGGCAGGGCACATTTACGGTCATGCCGCAATGCGCGGCAGAAGGGCTTTCGATTGATTTGGATCATGTGCGTTGCCCTTATCCCGATACTGCATTAGTGCCTGATAGCGGCCCGACTGTCGCTTCACGCACAGCCATGGTGGTTGGTAGCACTGTGTATGATGCCGCGCAAAAAATGAAAAAAGAGCTGGAAAGTTTTGTAAGCGCGACGTTGTTTGACGGGGAACCCACGGTTCTTGAACACACTAAGTTCCGGAGCGCATACCGTGGAAAGGAAATATCGTTTCCCGAAGCTGCGGATCGTTATCTGAAGGAAAACAAGCCTCTGCGTGTGATGCATCAATTTGTCTTGCCGTCGTATGTTCAATGGAATCAGCAGACGTTTGAAGGCGATGCGTATCCGGCTTATTCATGGGGGTGCAATGTCGCCGAAGTGGAAGTGGATACGGTAACCTGCGAAATGCGCGTGCTTAAAATCACCGCATGTTATGACATCGGGCGTGTATTGAATCCTGTGCTGGCCAAAGGACAAATTGAAGGCGGGCTGGTGCAAGCGCTGGGCTACGCGGTGATGGAAAAAATGGCGATACGCGACGGACGCTATGACGCCGATCGCATGCAAACGTATGTGATTCCCACCGCGCTGGATATTCCTGAAATGGATGTGCACTTTATCGAGTATCCGTTTACGCATGCGCATCCCGGCGCGAAAGGAGTAGGCGAAATTCCGATGGACGGTCTGGCGCCTGCGATTGCAAATGCGCTGGAGCAAGCGGCGGGCATTCGCCTGCGTCAAATACCGATCACCGCCGAAACCATTTACGAAGCATTGCATAACGTTCCCCCCGGAGCCATGGAGCAAGCTGTATGAAACCCACGATTAAGCGGACATGGAACATTAACGGGGAGGATGTCACCATAGACGTGCCTCCCGCGCGCAGATTTCTGGATGTGCTGCGCGAGGATTTGAATTTAAAAGGATCCAAAGAAGGATGCGGGGAAGGGGAATGCGGCGCGTGCACGGTCATCGTGGACGGCGAAGTGGTTTTGTCCTGTCTTCTTCCGGCGGGGCAGGTGCCGGATGGCGCTGTGGTCATTACTATCGAAGGGCTGGAAAAAACCAAAGGCGGACGCGTGTTGCAGGAAGCGTACAAGGAAAAAGGCGCGGCGCAATGCGGGTTTTGCATTCCGGGCATGCTGGTATCGTCTTATGCTTTGCTTTCCAATGACATCACCACCGATCCGGATGTTATCCGGGAATCTCACGCAGGCAATATCTGCCGGTGCACGGGATACGAAAAAATAGTGGAAGCGATTCAGACCGCCGCCGAACGCTGGCCTGTGGATAATGGAGATCCCTGACATGTCTGCATTACGTAGACTAGAAGATATCGCTTGCGAGTTCCCGGATACGCTGGAGGAAACGTTAGCTTTGTTGGCCGATGATCAAACGCGCGGTCGGTTGTTGGCCGGCGGCACGGATTTGATGGTGCAGTGGGAAGCAGGTGTCTTGCCTATGCCGGAACGCGCGATCAGCGTGAAGCAACTACGCGAGCTTAAAACCCTGGATGACGAAGGCGATGTTCTTCGCATCGGATCGGGGGTCACGCACATGATGCTGCGTCGTTCTGAACTGGTTAAACATTTCGCGCCTTCGCTTGCGGAAGCCGCCGCAACGGTGGGGGGATTTCAAATACAAACCATGGGCACAATAGGCGGAAGCGTGGCGAATGCCAGTCCCGCAGGTGATTTGGCTCCTTCCCTGCTGGTGGCGAATGCGGTGGTGGTGGCGCAAAGTGTTCGCGGGACACGCGAAATCCCGGCTACCTCGTTCTGGGTGGGGTACCGTAAAATGGATTTGCTGCCGGATGAAATGATTGTGGCATTCCGCATTCCGAAAATGAAACAGGGAGAGCGGGAATACTGGCGGAAATTAGGACCGCGCAAAGCGCAGGCCATTTCCAAAGTCATGGGCAGTTGCCGGGGCGATATCCGAGATAACATCGTGCAGTACGTCAACATCGCGTTCGGGAGTGTGGCGCCCACTGCGGTTCGTTTAACCGAAGTCGAGCAATGGCTGGCAGGCAAGACATTGACAAGCGAAGTCTTGGATGAAGCAGAAAAACGCGCCTCCGCTTCGGTTCATCCAATTGACGATATCCGCTCAACAGCGCGTTATCGCCAATGGGTTACCGGCCGCTTGACGCGCGTTTTTCTGGAGGAATTGGCCAGTCCTTGGTCAGCGTAAGCCATTCCCCGGGTGTATTCGCATTATGCCTGATGGCGGGATCGTTCACGTCGAGATAAAAAGTGCGCTTGTTAAGCCAGGCGTTTACAGGAGCGTCGTCGGGTAAGTCGGCTTCGAGTAGTTCGTGCGCGGTTGATTGTGATAACCAGACTATGTAGCCGTGCTGTCCTTGGTAGCGCGCGCGGATAACGTCGTGCTGTCCGGCATAGGCGGCATTCCGCATCGCACAAAGCGTGCGCGCGGAAATACCCACTGCATCTACAGGCAATACAAATACGCCGTCAAAGTCCTTCAACGCGCGTAAACCGGCCCGGAGGGATGACAAACGTCCCTGTTCCCATCCGGTGTGTACCACGTAACGCATGCCCGGCGTCGGCAAGGGTTGTTCCCGCGCGATGCGGTCGGCGTGACACCCAATAACCGCGACGACCTGTCTGCACCCGGCGTCGGCGAGTAAACGCGTTTGATGCCACATAGCGCGTTGGCCATCCGGCAGCGTGAGCAGCGCTTTGGGACTCCCCATGCGTGACGACGCTCCGGCTGCAAGCACAAGCCCGTCGTCTATGCGTTCAGCGCCATTCATGTTTGGGGTACTTTCTTTTTAATTCCTGTTTGATGCGCGGGTAATGATCGCGCCAAAACCCCGGCAGGTCTTGCGTAATTTGCACGGGACGTTGATTGGGCGCAAGAATGTGTACCACCGGTTTGACGCGGTTCATGGCAATGGAGGGTAGCTCCTCGACGCCAAACAGTTCCTGGATTCGCGCCGATACATACGGAGGCTGACGAGAGACATAGACAAGCCGGAAAGGACGTTTCCCGCCAATGTCCAGCCGTTCAGGCGCGAGGGTATCCACACGCGCGCGTTGGTCCTCGGATAACAACGACAAAAGCGCCGGGCGGATGGCAACATCACGCACTTCTTTGGCCGTGTAATGGCCGTAACATAGTTGCTCATAAATCAATTTTTTTAATGCATCGTCAACGGCAGGGTATTGCCATTCGGGGCACCATTGCGACAAACAATCTATCCGTGTGAGCCATTGGTCCACTTGGTCGTCCCATTTATTTAAAGGAATGGTTCCCGCTTGTATCTGCTCAACAAGAATGCGGGCTGCATCTTCGAGGGGAGGCGGTTCCACACGCTGCTCCTCCAGCGGAAGGTCATGATAACATTCCGCTCGCGTGCATACGACGCGTTTTGCGGATGGATCATAAAGGCATTGCGTCGTGTGACGTATGGCGTGGGGAAACAACTCCCGCAACCAGGCCGGATCAATGCGTGTGGCCATGGCAATCAAGACATTCAGGGAGGAGCCGGACTGAATTTCGTCAATTTCCGATGCGACAAAAAGCGGGGCATCGTGCACCACGCTCCCGCGCACGAGATCGCCGGTGCGACCGTGCACGAGCTGGCAGCGCAACGTTCCTTTATCGCGTCGTTTCGCGACTTGATCGGCAAATCCGGCAAGAATGCATTGAGCCAAAGCCGTGTCATCGGCTGCCTTGGCATGGATCGGTAAGCCTTGTTGTTCGGCTAGCTTAAGAAATTGTTCGAATACCGGACGGATTTGACGTGCGGCTTGCGCATGCACGCCCATACGGCGACAGGTTTGCAGGTCGAAGCGGTTTTTTTCGGCATAGTGCCATGCGCGCATAGCGACAAAATAATCCGACATTGCGTGTTCCCCGAGCGCATCGTCCCGGCGATCCCGCGCATCGGCGTTGGTGCGTCGTTGTAAAATAGGGCGACCTTGTGACAACGCAATAACCAGTGCGGCTTGTCGAACACAGCCCCGTTGTCCCGCCTCCAGTAACATACGCGCATAACGCGGATGCGCCGGAAACGATGCCATGGCTTTGCCTGTTTCTGTTATAGCCCCGGTTGTATCGTCGCACGCCCCGAGATCGGTAAGTAAAGTCAACGCGCGTTCCAACGAAGCGCGTTCCGGCGCTTCAAACCAGTTAAAGGTGTAGGGATCAAAATCTTCACTGGCTTTAAGTCCCACTATCGCTTCCGATAAATCCAGTCGCATGATTTCGGGTTTTTCGTGAAGCGCCCGTTCGTGATGTTCCCGTTCGGTCCACAAGCGCACGCACAGTCCGGGCGCTGTGCGACCCGCGCGGCCCGCGCGTTGATCCGCCGACGAGCGGCTGATGCGTTCAATTAATAAAGTGTTAATGCCGCGATGTGGATCAAAGCGGGGCATGCGCGCCAGTCCGCTGTCTATCACCATGCGTATCCCGTCAATCGTGACCGACGTTTCCGCGACGTTGGTGGAAACGATAATTTTCCGCCGGTCGTATTGTTCCACCGCCGCATCCTGATCGCGTGGCGCTAATTCGCCGTGCAGCGGGAGCAGCACGCACCCGTGCGTGTCCGGTGATGCCTGAAGGCCTTGCAGGGTTTTTTGAATTTCGTAAGCGCCGGGCATAAAAATAAGGATGTCCCCAGGTTCGCCCTCGCGCATCACGCGTTCCGCCGCGTTTACGGCCGCGTCCATAACCGATTCCTCTTTGCGCAATGAACGGTCCAGGTACTGTGTACGCACGGGAAAAGTCCGGCCTTTGGACTCCAAAACAACGCAGGGATTCAGATATTGGATTAACGGGCCTGTATCCAGTGTGGCGGACATGACCATTAGCAACAAATCGGGGCGATACGTTTGCTGCACAGCCAACGCGCGCGCGAGAATGAGATCGCCATACAAATGGCGCTCATGAAATTCATCCAGTATGATCGCGCCTACATGCGCCAGCGTGGGGTCGGTTATCAGTTGACGCAGCAAAATTCCTTCGGTCTCGAATTTAATGCGCGTGGAAGCCGATGAATAATTTTCAAAACGGATTTGGTAGCCGACTTCCTCGCCGATCGGTTGGTTACGTTCTTTAGCCACGCGGTGGGCGAGGAGACGGGTTGCGAGCCGTCGCGGTTGGAGGATGACGATTTGCCCATCGGGAACTAAACCATCGTCCAACAGCATTTGCGGGATTTGCGTGGATTTGCCCGAACCGGTCGGCGCGCGAAGTATGATGCGTCGCGTTTGCGCGCAGGATTTGTTCAAATCCTCGCGCAGTTCATGAACAGGCAACAGGCCTGACATAGGACCTTAGCCGTTCAGCCGTTCGATGACGGCATCGGCAAAAGCTTCCGTGCCAAGTTCCCCGCCGAGATCGCGGGTTTTACAGCCGTCTTCGAGTGTTTGGTCGTAGGCATTGCGGATTTTCACCGCGACTGTGCGCGCGTCGGCATCGTTGCGGTTGTCGGCAATGTAATTCAGCATCATGACGGCGGACATCAACAGCGCAAGCGGGTTAGCCACACCTTTGCCGGCGATATCGGGCGCGGAGCCGTGTACGGCCTCAAACACCGCTTGTTCGTCGCCGATGTTAGCGCCGGGCACCAGACCCAAGCCGCCGACCAGACCCGCGCATAAATCGCTGACAACATCGCCATAAAGGTTTTCCAAAAGTAACATATCGAATAATGAAGGGTCCTGCACCAGACGCATACATCCTGCATCAATGATTTGCTCGGTGTATTCGATATTGGGGTATTCTTTTTTATGAATCTGCTGGGCGCAGCGGATAAACAAACCGTCGGTTAATTTCATGATGTTGGCTTTATGCAGCACGGTAATTTTTTGGCGCTCGCGATGCGTGGCATAACGAAAAGCCCAGCGGGCGATGCGCGTGCATGCGACTTCGGAAGCGACTTTCATGCTCATGACTACGCCGGGGGTCACTTCGTTTTCGACTCCACTGTAAAGGCCTTCGGTGTTTTCGCGGATGATCACGAGGTCCACGTTTTCAAAGCGGGTTTTTACGCCTGGCATGCTACGAACAGGACGCACGGCGGCATAGAGATTCAACGCTTTGCGCAATTGAACGTTTACCGAAGAAAATCCTTTGCCGACCGGGGTGGTGCAAGGACCTTTCAAGGCCAGTCCATAGTGTTTAATGGCGTCCAAAGTTTGCGCGGGCATAACATCCAGCCCGTCGGCGAGGGCCGTAAGCCCGGCATGATGCGGGATCCATTCAATATTCGCTTGGGCCGCCTCAAGAATGCGTTGTACGGCGCTGGTGACTTCCGGTCCGATGCCGTCCCCGGCTAAACATACGATTTCGTGTTTTTTCATGTGTCCTGTACCTTGTTTCGAAAATAAGAAAGAATGGTCATTACACCAGTATTCTGAAGAATATCAATGCTTTAATGAATCTCCGCCGCACACGCGGACGCTGTGAAACGATGAAAAATGTTCTGCATCGCGCGCGGGTGTAAAATAATAATTATAAAGTTGCGCTGATTGTTCTTCCCTCTCCTTTTTTGTCCAACGTACCCTTGACCTTTCCCGTGTTTCGACGGATGATTACCCCTTGGTCTATGTAGGCCCATTGCTTGGTTGAAAAAGGAGAAAGACCTATGTCCAGAATAATTCGTGGTGGTTTAATTCAAGCGGCTGTGACGCATGATGGGAACGAGGATATTCCGATCATTAAGAATGCCATGATTGAAAAACACATGGCTTTGATCGAAGAAGCCGCTACAAAAAATGTAAATGTCATCTGCTTGCAGGAAATATTTTACGGCCCTTATTTTTGCGCGGAACAACATACGCGCTGGTACGATAGCACCGAACGCATTCCGGATGGGCCCACGACGCAATTGATGTGCGAGACCGCCAAGCGGCTGGGCATGGTGATTGTCCTGCCTATTTACGAGGAAGATATGACCGGGGTGTACTACAACACCGCGGCAGTCATTGACGCAGACGGCACGTATCTAGGCAAATACCGGAAACATCATATTCCTCATTGTCATCCCGGATTTTGGGAAAAGTTCTATTTCAAACCAGGAAATCTTGGTTACCCGGTCTTTGAAACGGCTGCCGGACGCATCGGCGTATACATTTGTTACGACCGCCATTTCCCGGAAGGCGCACGCGCGTTAGGCCTGAACGGCGCGGAGATTGTGTTTAATCCATCGGCAACCGTCGCAGGCTTAAGTGAATATTTGTGGAAACTGGAACAACCAGCTCATGCTGTGGCAAATCAATATTTTGTAGGCGCGATTAACCGCGTAGGCGTCGAAAAACCATGGGAAATCGGCGAGTTTTACGGACAGTCCTATTTCTGCGATCCACGCGGTCAAATGCTCGCGGTAGGAAGCCGCGATCAGGATGAATTGGTGATCGCCGATATGGATTTGGATTTAATCCGCGAGGTCCGTAATACATGGCAGTTTTTCCGTGATCGCCGTCCGGATAGCTACGACGAATTGACGTATTTGTAGTCGCGCACATTCGTTGACTGCGCGGCATGCGTATACCGCATGTCCAGCCGTGTCCGGTGCATGTTTTTGCACCGCCTGTATAATATTGTCTCTTGTCATGCGTTAGATGAGCTATAGTCCATGATCATGAATGTATTTTGTTCCGCGTCGGGTTTTCCGAGGCTGCTATATCTTTTTATTGTGCTTCTCATGCCTTTATGGACGGGTTGTCAGCACCCAACCGCCCACCGCGCAAAAGCGGATAAACACGCGGAAGAAAAAATTAGCCGGGTCAGCGAAGAATTGTTCGGACGGCGCGATGAGCTGGATATTGTTCCCCCCCGTGATGCTCTCCGGCGGATATTGCTTACGGAGCAGCAGCTTCAAAACGTTGGCCCTGAAAGCGTGGGTTTAGATCAATTGGAGCCTGTGCCGCTTTGGCCTGAACCTCCTCAAGCCGCGGAAGACACCGGGGATGTCGGCGAGCGTTATGCCGAAGGATTGGAACTCAACTTATTGCAATCGCTTGCAGTCGGGGCGATGAACAACCGCGAATATCAAACGCGCAAAGAAGATATTTATCGCGCGGCGTTATCGCTCGATCTGGAGGAATTCCAATTTCAGAATACGTTTCAAGGCGCATTCGAAAGCGTGATTACAGAAGATCGCTCGGATGACGAGAATACACGCGGTGTCGTGAATTCGTTGTCGCTGGGCGCGGGGCGGGTCTTGACCACCGGAGCCGAATTAAGCGCGCGCTTGTCGTTGGATTTAGTGAAACTTCTGACGCTGGATCGAGACTCGGCGTACGGCATTCTCGCGGATGTGACCGTGGCGATTCCTTTGCTGCGCGGATCCCGCCGGGCTATTGTCATGGAACCGCTGACGCAGGCTGAACGGAATTTAATGTATGCCATGTATTCGTTTGAGCATTTCAAACGTTCGTTTGCCGTCCGGGTGGCGAATGATTATTACAGCGTGCTTCAACAACTTGATCAGGTTCGAAACGCCGAGGAAAATTATCGCCGTCTGGAATTGTCTTCGCAACGTTCGCGCCGCCTAGCCGATGCCGGTCGTTTGCCTGAAATTCAAGTGGATCAAGGAACACAGGAAGAATTGCGCGCGCGCGACCGCTGGCTTAACGCCCAAGCCTCCTATGAGCGCAGTCTGGATCAATTCAAAGTCAGTCTGGGATTGCCCGGCGATGCGCATATTCAATTGGATGACAAAGACATGCAGGCGTTGAAAGATTTGTATCCCGCCTTGCCGGAACGCGTGGCTTCGCAAAGCGAATCCGCGTTAATTGATACCGCGCTGACACGGCGGATGGACATGCAGGTGGCCGTAGGGCGTGTGTATGACGCGCAGCGCGCGGTGGTTGTGGCGGCGGATGCGCTTCGTTGGGATGCGCGTTTAACGGGAACAGGCCGGGCCGGGGAGCAGCGAAGCCTGGCTTCGGCCTCGCAAGGCGACGCGACGTTTCGTCCGGATGACGGCGTGTATTCCGCGGGTCTTGAAGTAGATGCGCCTTGGAGTCGAAGAGCGGAACGGAATGCCTATCGGGATAGTTTTATTCAACTGGAACGACAAATTCGCGATGTAGCCGAGCTGGAAGATCAAATCAAATTGGATGTGCGTGATCGTTTGCGGACTTTGAAATTGGCGCTCGACAGTATTGAAATTCAGGAAAACGCCGTGGTCTTGGCACGTCGTCGCGTGGACAGCACAGAACAGTTCTTGCAGGCCGGCCGGGCGCAGATTCGTGACGTGTTGGAAGCGCAGGAAGCGTTTATCTCCGCGCAAAACAGCTTGACCGCCGCGCGGGTATCCTTTCGCGTGGCTTGGCTCGAATTACAGCGGGACTTGGGTATATTAGAAATCAACGAACAGGGAATATTAACGGATATGCCATGAATACAGACGGCGTGATGGGAAATATAAAAAATAAAACGATAGTGCGTTACAGTGTAGGAGCCGTTGTTGTGTTCTTGCTTGGATGGATGCTTTGGCCCTCGGAATCAGATGAATCCGAAGACCCGTTTTTTGAAGTGCAAAAAGGGCCACTGACGATCAACATCAACGAATCCGGTTCGATTCAAAGCCGGGAACGTGTGATTGTGAAGTCGGAAGTTGAAGGGCGGACCACCATTCTCTGGTTAATAGAGGAAGGTGTGCATGTGGAAGAAGGCGATTTGCTGGTTGAATTGGATGCCAGTAATCTGGAAGACGCCAAAGAAGAACAACAAATTAGCGTGTTAAATACCGAGGCGGCTTTTATTCGATCGCGCGAAACACTGGAAATTACACGCAATCAATCCGGCGCGGACATCAGTAAAGCAGAACTTGATTACCGCTTTGCCCAGCTTGCGTTGACTAAATACGAGGAAGGGGAATATCCGCAGGAATTGCAGAGCGCCGAGGCCGATATTACATTGGCGCGTGAAGAATTGCAACGCGCGGGCGACAAACTGGCATGGTCAACCAAGCTGGCGGATGAAGGATACATCACGCGTATGGAGCTGCAGGCGGATGAATTAGCCGAACGGCGCGCGCGCATTGATCTTGAGCTTGCGGAAGGTAAGCTGGAAGTCTTGCAGGCCTATACGCACGTGCAGCGTCTTGAAGAATTAAAAAGCGATGTAGACCAAAAACGGCTGGCGTTGGAACGTATCACATTGCGGGCCTCGGCGGATATGGTGCAAGCGGAAGCGGATTTGTCCGCGCGCCAGTCGGAACATGAGCGGCAACGCGAACGGCTCGAAAAACTTAATCAGCAAATTTTAAAATGCAAAATTTATGCGCCTGCCGCGGGCATGGTGGTGTATGTCAGCTCGGGTGGAGGGCGTCGCAGCATAGACGAGCCTTTGCGGGAAGGCCAGGAAGTGCGCGAGCGCCAGGATCTCATTTATTTGCCGACCGCCGCGGCGATGATGGCGGATGTCCGTATACATGAATCCGCTTTGCGCAAAGTGCAATTGGGCCAGGAGGCTCGCGTGACCGTGGATGCCCTTCCGGGGCGCGTGTTTGAAGGCCGCGTGGCGCGCATTGCCGTGTTGCCTGATTCCCAGCACGGATGGCTGAATCCCGATATCAAAGTCTATCAAACCGAAGTGTATCTCGAGGGCGCCGGATCGGAATTGCGACCCGGTATGAATTGCCGGGCCGATATTATCATCGAAGAATATGAAGACGTATTGTACGTCCCTTTACAGTCCGTAATTCAGGAAAACGGGCAGACCGTGGTGTATGTGCCGGGATCGTCCGGGCCCGAACCGCGCACGGTGGAGGTGGGCATGGATAATAACCGGATGATCCATATCCTGAGCGGGCTCGACGAAGGAATGAGGGTTTTGCTAAGCCCGCCGTTGCGGGCGTCGCGCGTCCCCGAAGGTCGTGGCGCGGGAGCATCATGAATGAAGAAGACGCCAAGGCGCTGATTGTCCTGCGCGACGTCCACCGCGTGTACCGGATGGGGGACAACGAAGTGCGGGCTTTAGACGGTGTTACCGTGCAATTTGATCGCGGCGATTTTTGGGCCATCATGGGCGCAAGCGGCTCGGGCAAAAGCACGATGCTGAATTTGCTCGGTTGTCTCGATCGTCCCACATCGGGCACGTATCTTTTTGACAGCATGAATGTCGCGGCGATGGACGATAACGGGCTTAGCGCCATCCGGCTGCAACGCATTGGATTTATTTTTCAAAGTTTTAATTTGATCCCGCAGTTGTCCGTGAAGGAAAATATTGAACTGCCTCTTTATTATCAGGGGTGGACCGCGGAAAAAAGCCACGAGCGCGCGGCTGCGTTGGCGCATCGTGTCGGGTTGGGAGATCGCCTGGATCATCGCCCGTCTCAATTATCCGGCGGTCAACAACAGCGGGTGGCTGTCGCGCGCGCGCTGGCTAACGATCCCCAGGTTTTGCTGGCCGACGAACCGACAGGCAATCTGGATACACGCACAGGCGAACAAATCATGCAGTTGTTGATGGAGCTTAACGGCCAGGGGGTAACCGTGATCATGGTTACCCACGAACCGGATATTGCGGAGTATGCCTCGCATCATTTACGCATGAAAGACGGACGTGTGGATACGTTGGAGGTCCGGACCCGTGCCTAAATTCCTGCGTTTAATTCGGGACATTCAGTTGGGTTTAAAAAACCTGTTACTGCATAAGCTCCGTTCGTTTCTGACCATGCTGGGCGTCGTCTTTGGCGTGGGCAGCGTGATTGCTATGTTAGCGGTGGGGGAAGGCGCGAACCAAGAAGCGCTCGAACAAATACGGCGTCTGGGCAGCACGGTTATAATTCTGAATTCATCCATGCCTGTAGAAGAGGAAGCAGCCAATTCCCAGCGTAATAATTTTATGAGTGTGTTCGGACTTCTGTATGCGGATGAAGCCCGTATTCGTGAAACGTTTGACGCGGTTGTGCGCACGGTGCCTGTGCGTTTGGCGCGTCAGGAAGCGCGCGTGGGATCGCGACGCATGGACGTGCGGGTCGTGGGCACCACTCCGGATTGGTTTGCGTTGGTGGATCGTACCGTGATTTCAGGAAGAACATTGCAAGAACGCGATATGACGGAATTTGCGCCTGTATGTGTTATTACGGAACAAGTGGCGCGTCGTTTACTTGCGACAGAGCATGTGGTGGGACAAAAAATCCGTCTGGGCAGTCAGGTTTTTGATGTGATTGGCGTGGTGCAAGCCGAAGGAGGCGCGGGAGGCGGGCAGCAGCTCGACTTCCATAATGACATTTATCTGCCGATGCATGTGTTCCGCGAGCGTTTTGGCGAAGTTATTGTGCAGCGTTCGTCCGGGTCCCGTTCAATCGAATTAGTGGAACTTCATCAAATTATCGCGGAAATACGTTCGATCGAGGAAGTCGAAACCGCGGCGGCGTCCATGGAGGCGATGTTGCAACGATTTCATCCGAAAGAGGATTATACCATCCATATTCCGTTATCGTTGCTGCGTCAGGCGGAAGCCACCAAACGCACATTTAACATCGTATTGGGTTCTATTGCAGGGATTAGTTTACTGGTCGGCGGCATCGGCATTATGAATATTATGCTGGCGTCGGTCACGGAGCGAACACGGGAAATTGGCGTGCGACGCGCTATTGGCGCGCGCCGCAGTCAAATTATAAGCCAGTTTCTTGTGGAGACGGTTGTTTTGTCGTCCATTGGAGGCGCTATTGGCATGGGAGTGGGGGTGGCGATCCCGTGGACCATTACGCAACTTGCAGGCATGCCTACCGTGGTTACCACATCCAGCTTGATGCTTGCGGCCGGCATCAGCATGTCTATTGGCATTATATTTGGACTTTACCCGGCGTATCGGGCGGCGATGCTGGATCCTATTGTGGCGCTCCGGCACGAGTAAAACAAATGCTATAGTTGCTAAAACAACGGGGCCGTGCTAGGTTTTCGGCGATTTTAACCTACAAGGATTTGTATGACAGAAGAAAAGAAAAAGCGTTCCGGATGTTTTCTCGTCTTTGTCTGGCTGTTGGGGGCCGGGCTTGTTTTTAGTGTGTTGCTGAATCTGGGGTTAATGGCCAGTTTAGCGCTAACAGGGGAAGCCATAGCGACAAGGCAGAATCAGCCCGTGGACGAATTTCCGTATTTTGAGGAGCAGTGGTCTTACGGGGATGGCGAAACCGTCGTAGCCCGCATTCCTTTGCAAGGTCCCATTATGCGCGAGGCGCCCACGGGGTTTCTCATGCCCGGGGAAGACCCTGTGGAATTGGTGTTGCAGCAAATCCGCGCGGCCCGAAAGGACGAAGCGATACGAGCCATTCTGCTGGAAGTGGATTCTCCGGGTGGCGCGGTAACCCCGACCGATGAAATATATCATGCGCTGCGGTTATTTCGTGAAAGTCGCGAGGATCGTCGCGTGATGGTGTTTAGCCGGGATGTCATTGCCAGCGGAGCCTACTATGCGGCGATGGCCGGGGATTGGTTGATGGTGGAGCCTACCAGCCTGGTCGGCTCTATTGGCGTATTGATTCAAACATTAAATTGGCATGAATTAACCGACCGCCTTGGCGTGAGCGATACAACAATTAAATCAGGGGAAAACAAAGATATCCTGAATCCATTTCGCCCGGTCTCCACGGAGGAAACCGATATTCTTCAGGATGTAGTAGACGCTTTGCATGGCCGTTTTGTGGATATTGTAAAAGAAGGGCGGGGGTTCGACGATGAAACCATTGCACAGCTTGCCGACGGACGCGTGTATATGGCGGATAAAGCGCTTCGGGTGAATCTCGTAGATGAAATCGGCTATTTTGACGACGCGGTACAGCGCCTTGCGGAAATGCTTGAAGTGGAAAATGTGCGCATCATACGTTATCAGCGACGCCCCGATTTCTGGAGCTTGCTGACGTCGGTGAAAACGCCCGATCCTCTTGGCATTAACGCGTTGAAAACGTGGGATCATCCCCGCGCGATGTTTATTTGGAATCCATAAAATACGGATAGGAAAACCGATATGGAAAAAATAGGCTTGGTGGGTTTGGGTTATGTAGGGCTTCCGTTGGCAGCCGCGTTTGCCACAAAATACGATGTCATAGGCTTTGATATTAACAGCGCGCGCGTCGGCAAATTACAAAGCGGGATAGATGAAAATGGCGAAGTAGAGCCGGGCGCGTTGGATAATCCGCGCCTTTCCTTTACGTCCGATATTCACGATCTGGCGGACTGCACCTTTATTGTCGTAGCGGTTCCTTCCCCGATATCCACCGCGCGCGAGCCGGATTTGGACGCGCTGGAAAGCGCATCGCGTCTGGTCGGAAGTATCCTCAAGCCGGGTATGTGTGTGGTGTTTGAAAGCACAGTGTATCCGGGGGTCACGGAAGATATTTGTTTGCCCGAAATGGAAAAAGCATCGGGCCTCACGCTGGAACAGTTTCAACTCGGGTATTCGCCGGAACGTGTAAATCCCGGTGACAAAAACAGACCAATTACCAAGATTGTTAAAATTGTCAGCGGACACAATCAAGAGGCAGGGGACCGTGTGGAACGCGTATATGGTTCGGTGATTACCGCCGGAGTACATCGCGCTCCGGACATCAAAACAGCGGAAGCCGCCAAAGTAATCGAAAACGTGCAACGCGATTTGAATATTGCGTTGATGAACGAACTCTCCAAGATTTGCAACCGCATTGGTATTCGCACCGACGCAGTACTGGATGCCGCCGCCACGAAATGGAATTTTCACCGGTACCACCCGGGGCTGGTCGGGGGCCATTGCATCGGCGTAGATCCGTATTACCTGACCTACCGGGCTATGCAGTTGGGCTATCATCCGGAAGTGATTCTCGCAGGGCGGCGCATTAACGATAACATGGGCTATTATGTCGGGGATTTGATTATACGGGGTTTAAATGAAGCCCGTTGCCTGCCGCGCGACGCAAAAATCTGGATATTGGGCATGACGTTTAAGGAAAATGTTCCGGATTTACGCAACACAAGAGCCATTGATGTTGTCAATTACCTTAAGGAATTTGGCGCGGACGTGAGCGTCTGGGAGCCGCTGGTGGACGCGGAAGTGATTGAAAAACGGTTCCAGGTGCGCCACGCGTCCTTTGATGAGATTGCGGATGTGGACGCGGTTGTGTTAATCAATGGACATGATGCGTTTCGCTCCGTGGCATTAGCCGAATTAAAAAAGAAAATGCGTTCGCCGATCCTCATGGATGTGAAGAATTTCTTCAACCGTGAAGAGGCGGAAAAACTGGGTTTAACGTATATTGCTCTTTAAGGAAGAAATGGTGATTTATTATAAAAAAATAATTTGTATGCTGGGGTTGGTTGTAGGAGTTGTTGGCGCAACGCCTGTCTACGCATTGCAGTCGGCGCTGCCTGTTAATCCTCTTCGCGCGTTTGGTGATCAGGTGGCGGATGTCGTGGATGAAGTGTTGCCGTCCGTGGTGGTGATCCGGACCGAAGCGGTGCGATATCATTTAGGTCAGGACTGGTTTTTCGGCCACATGTACCGCATACCCGAGCGTTCTTCCGGGCAAGGATCGGGTGTGATTATCTCGGAAGACGGCTATGTATTGACCAGTCATCACGTGGTAGATAAAGCACAGCAGATTGAAGTCATGCTCGACGATGAAACCATGTACCCGGCCGAGCTGATAGGCGGCGATCCGCATACCGATTTAGCGGTATTGAAAATCATAGCCGAAGAGAGAAAAACCTTTCCCGCGGTAACTTTTGGGGACTCGGATGAAGTGCGGGTGGGGGAAGTGGTTATCGCGATTGGATCCCCTTTTAATTTAAGCAGCACTGTCACGATGGGCATTGTTAGCCAGAAAGGGCGTGTCATAGGCATGTTGCCTTACGAGGATTTTATACAGACACAAGCGCCTATAAATCCCGGGAATAGCGGAGGTCCTTTGGTGGATGCGGATGGTCATATGGTGGGGATAAACGCCGCCATTCATCGTAGCGGACCGCAGACGGTAGGCAATATCGGTATTGGTTTTGCGGTGCCTGCTAATTTAGCGATGCGCGTGGCGCAAGCCATGATCCAGGACGGACACATTACGCATCCGTGGATCGGTATTATGATGCAGCGCGTTGAGCAAGGGGTCGAGGTCGAGGAAGTCTTTCGCAATAGTCCAGCCGAGCAGGCCGGGATGGCGCGGGGTGATATCATCACGCACGTGAATGGGCGCTCTGTTTTTACCGCGCTGGATGTTCGTCGCGCAATTTTTCAACATGCTTTAGGCGATAACGTCAGCATTCGCGTTTTGCGGAATGACCGGCCGATGGAATTGGCGATTGTTCCGGAAGCGATGCCGGAATTCGATTTGCTTCAACGGTAGCATCGCGAGGATAACCATGGGTTCCTCCATACGACTGGACCAATTGCTTGTGCAAAAAGGATTGGCGGAAAGTCGGGAAAAAGCGCAACGTCTCATTCGCGCCGGCGCTGTGCGCCACGATAACACCATATACAGTAAACCCGGAATGAATGTAGCTGTAGATACCCCTGTGACCGTGGATACGCCGCCGCGCTATGTTAGCCGTGGCGGGGAAAAACTCGAAGCAGCGCTTGCGTACTTTTCCGTGCCGGTGGAGGGCCGCACCGTGCTTGATATCGGCGCGTCTACCGGTGGCTTTACCGATTGTGTTTTGCAGCATGGCGCTGGCTATGTGTATGCCGTGGACGTGGGAAAAGGGCAGTTGCATTGGCGTTTACGCAACGATCCTCGCGTTGAGTCCCGGGAAGGCATCAATGCGCGCGACCTTCTGCCATCCGATTTTAAATCCTCGCCGGACATGCTGGTTGTGGATGTGTCTTTTATTTCATTGACTAAAGTGCTCCCTGCGGCGGACGCTGTGTTGCAAGCGGGGTCCGTTGCGGTTACGTTAATTAAACCCCAGTTTGAAGCAGGGCGTGAGCAGGTCGGCAAGGGGGGGGTCATCCGGGATCCCGGCGTGCACGACGAAGTCATTAAGCGTGTGTGTCTGTTTGGTCAGGAATCGCTGGCGTGGACCTGCGTGGGTGTGATTCCGTCCCCGTTAAAAGGACCCGCGGGGAATATTGAATTTTTAGCGTATTGGAGTAAACCGTGAAACGAATAGGCGTGGTAGCCAACACAACCAAAACCATGGCCGGCGCGATATTACACAGGCTGGCGAACAAAGCGCTTGATGTAGGCGTGACCTTGGTCACAACCCCCGATGTAGCTCCGCTTATTCCAGGCGCGGAACAATGCCATGAAAACGCATTGCCGGATTCTGTAGACGTCTTGATGGCGTTGGGCGGGGATGGCACGATGTTGCATACCATACGATTGCGCGGCGAAGCGACGACGCCTGTGATGGGCGTGAATATGGGCAGTTTGGGTTTTATGACCAGTGTGACTCTGGACGACATGGAACATGCCGTGGATGTGCTTGTTCAGGAAACGTATGTGCAATCCGCGCGCATGATGCTAAGGTGCCGCGTGCTGCGAGGGGAAGAAATTATATGCAGCGACAGGGCGTTAAACGATATTGTTGTCGGATGGGGAGCGTCCTCGCGCGCGGTTATGCTTGCGCTGGACATTGATGGAGAGCCGGTGTCCTCGTATTTATGTGATGGCATGATTATTTGCACGCCGACGGGGAGCACAGGCCATTCCATGTCGGCCTTGGGGCCGGTGATTCATCCGGACGCCCCTGTTATGCTTATTAATGTATTATGCCCGCATACGTTAAGCGCGCGTCCGCTTCTTTTGTCGGATCGCAGCAGCATCGCGGTGCGTATCGCGGAATTGGATCCCTCCAAGAATTTACTTTTGTCGGCGGATGGTCAGGGCGATCTTGTGTTGAAGCAAGGCGATGTGGTCCATGTGGAGCGCGTGGAAGAGCCTGTACACTTTTTGCATCCTCCCGAGTATAGTTATTTTAATGTGCTGCGCCAGAAACTGCATTGGCGTGGCTCCGTACAACCGGGCTAAATTGCAGCGACGACGGAGGTTTCATGGACGCGGATACATCGTCCATTTCGATACTGCGCAACATGCTGGAAGCATTTGAGTTTCCTGCTGTGCTTGTTTCGTCGCACCACAAGCCTCTCGCGTGGAATAAAGCCGCGGCGGCCATGCTGGGCGCGGCGAATCAAGAGCCTATGCCATTACGCTCGCTTTTTCAACTTTCTGAATCCGAACTGTCAACGTGGATACAAGACCGCGTACCCCATCGTGAACAGATGGAGGAAGAGTGGGTTGATATCACACCCCCGCCGGAACAGAACAAGCAATCATGGGCCCGCGTGCGTTGTCGCGTGGTCTTTCTTGGAAAAGGTGAAACGGGGTATCTGTTTGCGTTTCATCCTCCCCGGGAATCGCCGTCGGACGAGCGATACCAGGGACTGGCGCAAGCGCTTGAAGCCGCCGAGGAGCGCTTTAATGTCTTGTTTCGTGAATCGTCGGACCCCGTGCTGATGCTTTCGGTGAACGGGGATATTGTAGCGGCGAATCATGGGTTTGAGCGATTTACGGGATGGCGAAGCGAGCAAATGTTCAGCGGGGAGCGCACATGGGCGGATTGCGTGCATCCTGACGACATGAATACGCTGGAAACGCGGATTAAAGAAGCCATTGCACAAGGGCGGGAACAATTGTTCGAAATACGTTTGGCTAATGACGATGGCTTTTATCAATGGTTTGAGCAAAGTGTAAATCCACTGCACGACCCACAAGGGGAAACGCAAGGGTTTGTTGCGGTCGCGCGCAATATCCACCGACGCAAGGAACTTGAAGTGCAATTGCGCGAAAAAGCGCAGGACATGAAACGCAGGCATCAGCGCGCGCAATTGCTGATCGCGAAATTAAAACATTTCTTTTCACGTCTCAGCGCGTTGCCTTCCGATCTGGATGGATACATGTCGGGTGTATGTGAAACATTAAGCGATATGTATCAGCCTTTTGCGGCTATCATCCGGATCACAGGCAAAGAACCGCGCGTTTTCCATGCCGGACAAGCGCGTCTGGATCATGCGCAGCAGGAGGACTCCGCGACCATGTGCAAGCATGTCATGGAAACCGGCATGCCTTTATATTCCAACAGCTTAAATGCCACCGAACCCTACCGTGACGATCCGTTTGTGCGCGCGTACGGATTAATCACGTATCTCGGAGCGCCTTTGCGCGACTCCACCGGTGCGATTCGAGGGGCTTTGTCTATTTTGGACAATGAAAAGCGTTATTATGACAACGTGGATGTTGAGTTGATAACCGTAGCCGCCCTCCATGTGGCCGCGCGTTTGCGGGGCGAAGAACAGGAAGCGCTGAATCGCGAACTGGCCGATCATTTGCGCCAAGCGCAGAAAATGGAAGCCGTAGGATTATTGGCCGGGGGCATTGCCCATGATTTTAACAATATCCTAAGCGGAATCCTTGGATTTTCATCGTATTTATTATCCAAAGTGGATGAAGAAAGCATTATTCATCGCGATTTAAAACTAATTGAGCAATCCGCTGTTCGGGCGTCCGATTTGACGCGTCAATTGCTCGCTTTTGCGCGGCGAAAACACTTTCAAAAAGAACCGGTATCCATGAATGCGGCTTTGCAGGAAGTCCTGGCGTTGCTGCGGCGTTCCATTCCCAAACATATTGCCATCGAAGAACAGTATGACGCATCCACGCCTTTGGTGCACGGGGATCCAGGGCAATTAAATCAGGTGGTCATGAATCTATGTTTAAATGCAGCAGATGCCATGCGTGATATGCGGACAGGCACCTTGCGTATTGCCACCGAAACGCGCGCGCTGACACCACGGGAACGGGTCATTTTAAGCGATAGTTCAGAAGGTCCGTATGTGTGCGTTACGATTGCGGATTCCGGGCCGGGCATGTCCGAAGAAGTGCAGGAACACATCTTTGAGCCTTTTTTTACAACTAAATCCAGTCAAGGCGGCACAGGTTTGGGACTTTCTATTGTCTACGGTATTGTTTCCAATCATGAAGGGCATGTCGTCGTGGATAGCGCCGAAGGAGAAGGCACGGTATTCACGCTATACCTGCCTCAATACCAGGGATCCTTGGAAGGCGCGGAGGAAGAGACCGGCACACTTGCGCGAGGAACAGAGACTATTTTGGTTATTGATGATGAAACCATTGTGCGACAAATGGTTTCGGAAGTCCTTCGAGGGCATGGGTATCACGTGGTCGCAGCCGAATCCGGCGCGGAAGGAGCGCGTTTTATGGACGAGTTACGCGGGAAAGTGCATCTGGTTTTGTTGGATATGCTTATGCCCGACATGGATGGGGAAGCGACGTTTAAGTTGCTTCGTCGCATTGATCCTTCCTTGCCGATCATGTTGACAAGCGGCTATGTTCAAGAGGAGAAAAGCGCGCGCCTGATTCAGCAAGGCGCTATGGGCATGATTTATAAACCGTACAAAAGCGATGTGTTGTTAAGGCGCATTCGTAAAGCGCTGGACGCTTTGGGATCACGGACGGTTGGGTAAGGCCATCGCCTTCCTTCTTGCCATGCCTTTGTTATTCGTGGTTAGATCACAGCCCACAATCGTTAGGTAAACTAAAGGAATAGCGTATGAGCAGTGTATTGGTGACCGGCGCCGCAGGTTTTATCGGGTCGCATGTGGCGGATGCCTTGGTGGCGAAAGGGTTGGAGGTGGTGGCGCTCGATGATTTAAGCGGCGGATTTAAAGACAACGTTCCTTCCGGCGCTCGTTTTGTAGAAGGAAGCATTCTGGATGTTGAATTGATCAACCGCTTGTTTCGTCAGTATCGTTTTGAGTATGTTTTCCATTTAGCCGCGTATGCGGCGGAAGGCTTGAGCCATTTTATTAAACGCTTTAATTATGAAAACAATTTGATTGGAAGTGTGAATTTGATTAATGCCTCGGTCAACGCCGAATCCGTGCGATGTTTTGTGTTCACGTCTTCCATCGCCGTGTATGGCAGGAATCAGTTGCCGATGACCGAAGCCATGACCCCGCTCCCCGAAGATCCGTACGGCATCGCGAAACATGCGGTTGAACTGGATTTGGCCGAAGCCCGCGAAATGTTCGGGCTGAACCATGTTATTTTCCGTCCGCACAACGTGTATGGAGAGCGCCAGAACATCGGGGACCCATACCGGAATGTCATTGGCATTTTTATGAATCAATTGTTGCAAGGACAGCCGATGACGTTGTTTGGCGATGGTTCACAAACGCGCGCGTTTAGTCATATTAGCGACGTAGCGCCTATTCTGGCGGAAGCGGCGTTTCGCGAAAAAGCGTATAATCAGGTTTTTAATGTAGGCGCTGACACGCCTTATTCCGTGCTGGATTTGGCTAATACGGTGGCGCGTGTGCTGGACATGGAGCCGCGCATGAATTTTCTTCCTGCCCGGAACGAAGTCGTGCATGCGTTTTCGTCGCATGAAAAAGTGCGCGCGTTATTCGGCGATTTAATCCGGGACGTGCCTTTGGATGAAGGTCTTGCGCAAATGGCGGCATGGGTGAAACAATCCGGCGCGCGCACCGGTAAAGCGTTTGAGGGCATTGAAGTGGAGCGACAGTTGCCGCCATCTTGGAAAAAACTGATGGGGAAGGCCTGAACACATGCGCATTGCTATTTTGGGAATACGGGGGCTGCCTTCCACCTACAGTGGCTACGAAACTTTTGTGGGTGAACTTGCGCCGCGTTTAGTGCAGCGGGGGCATGACGTAACTATTTATTGCCGCCGCCGGTTATTCAGCGATCAGCCCGAAACGTATCAGGGCATGCGCATGAACTATCTGCCAAGCATTGAGCATAAATTTTTCAGCACGTTATCGCATTCGCTGTTTTCCATGACCCATGCGACATTTGCCCGGCACGATGTAATTCTGGCGGTCAACGCGGCCAATGGCATGTTTGGTTTTATTCCGCGCCTCGGGGGCACGCGTTGCGTGTTAAATGTGGACGGCATGGAATGGTTGCGCCCTAAATGGAATGGCGTAGCGCGATGGGTTTTCCAGAACTCGGCATGGCTGGGCACTAAATTTTATAACGCGGTGATTACCGATGCCGAGGAAATGCACCGGCTGTATGCCCGCCAATTCGGCATTGATTCCGATTACATCGCGTACGGCGCTAATATTGAAACATCTCAAAATCCCGACATCGTGCGACAATACGGTCTTGAGCCCGGAGGCTATTACTTGATTGCGAGCAGGCTGGTCCCCGACAACAATGCGGATATTATTGTGGACGCGTTTGTGCGTTCCGGCTCGAACAAACAATTGGCGATTGCCGGCGGGGCGGATTACAAAGGCAATACCGTGGAAAAAGCTTTTATTGATAAATTAAAAAGCATGGCCAATGAGCGGGTTCATTTTCTCGGGCATGTCAATTCTGGCGAACATGTCAAGGAACTGCACTGTAACTGCTATGCTTACATTCATGGCCATCAGTTTGGAGGCATTAATCCTTCCTTGTTGAAAGCATTGGGATTCGGCAACGCGATTCTCGCGTTGCACACCCCTTTTAATGCCGAAGTTTTAGCCGACGGAACCTACGGCATGTTGTTTGAAAAAAATGCCGTGGACTTGTCTCAAAAAATGACCCATCTGGATACACATCCAGACTTGGCGGCATCGTTTAGACAACGCGCACCCGACCGCATCCGGGAACGTTTTACCTGGGATCAGATTACCGATCAGTACATCGCGCTGTTTCAGCGCGTGACGTCCTAACCGGATTACGAGCACCCCATGGAATTGCCGCAATTGAAACAGCGGTAACAAGCGCCATTGCGTACGGTGATAGATCCGCATGTGTCGCAAATGGGCGCGTCTTCCATGAAATGCTTGAACTGATCGTCCAACGTTTTTAATGCTTCGCGTTGTGCCGCACTTTTGGGTTGTGGAATCTCCGGCGTCGTAGACACAGCCATCGAGGAAACCGTCTCCGCGTCTTCCGGGTCTTCCACATGTCCGCCTTCGCTGTATCCTTTGACAAACGTCAGCCCCATCCATCGGAAAATATAATCCATCAAGGATTTGGCAATTGGAATGTCCGGGTTTTTCGTAAATCCACTGGGCTCAAACCGCGTATGCACAAATTTGTTCACCAATGTTTTTACATCCACGCCGTATTGCAAGCAGATGGAAATGGCGGTGCCAAACGCGTCCATCAATCCGCCAATCGTGCTGCCTTCCTTGGCCATGGTGATAAATAATTCACCGGGACTGCCGTCTTCGTACAAGCCGACGGTCAGATACCCTTCGTGACCGGCAATCTCGAATTTGTGGGTGATGGATTTGCGTGTGTTTGATAAGCGACGACGCAACGGATAGGCTTTGCTGCCATTGGTGCCGGGTTTCTTTTCCAATTTCTTTTCTTCTGCTTTGCCTGTGCTGACTGGTTGGCTGCGTTTACATCCGTCGCGGTAAATAGCCAACGCTTTTAATCCCGAGCGCCATCCCTCGAGGTACGTTTGCATAATTTCATCAATGGTCGCTTGCTCCGGCATGTTGACGGTTTTGCTGATGGCTCCCGAAAGGAAGGGCTGTACGGCCGCCATCATTTTTACATGCGCCAGATAAGGAATGTAGCGTTTGCCATTGCGGGGTTTAAAGGCGCAGTCAAACACAGCTAGATGTTCGGGACGAAGGGAAGGCGCGCCTTCAATCGTATCGTTTTCGTCAATGTATTCGATGATGGCATTGATTTGTTCGCTGTCATAGCCCAGCCGTTTCAGCGCTTGGGCTACCGTGCGGTTTACGATTTTAAGCATGCCGCCGCCGGCAAGCAGCTTATATTTGACCAGCGCAATGTCCGGCTCCACGCCGGTAGTGTCACAGTCCATCATAAACCCGATGGTGCCTGTGGGGGCGAGCACGGTCACTTGGGCATTGCGGTAGCCGTGTGCGCGTCCAAGTTCAACGGCTTCATTTGCGCACGCATGCGCGGCTTGCACCAAATAATCCGGACATTTCCCGTCAATATTTTTTACGGAGTCCCGGTGCATTTCCAATACGTCCAGCATCGGCTCGCGGTTGCCGTCAAAATCCTCGAACGGGCCATGCAACGCCGCAAGGCGCGCGGATTGACTGTAGGCTTCCAGATGCATAATCGCGGTAATGGCGCCCGCCAGTCCGCGACCTTCATCGCTGTCGTACGGGAGACCGAACGACATCAGCAGGGAACCAAGATTCGCATACCCAAGTCCAAGTGTGCGGTAAATATGGCTGTTGCGCGCAATATCCTCGGTGGGATAACTCGCGTTGTCCACGATGATTTCCTGCGCGGTAATAAAAATATCCACGGCGGATTTGAAACGCTCCACTTGGAATTGGCCGTCAGCATCTACAAATTTCATTAAATTCAACGACGCCAGATTGCAGGCCGTGTTGTCCAAAAACATATATTCGCTGCATGGATTGGAGGAATTAATCGGCGCGGTGTTTTTGCAGGTGTGCCAGCGCTGAATGGTGTCCTCGAATTGAACACCGGGATCTCCGCAAATCCACGTGCCTTCGGCCATCCATTTCAGCAAATCACGCGCTTTATAGACCGGGCCGGGTTTCGCCGGGTCGGTTACGTAATGGGTAGGCCATTCCTTGTCTTCAATCGCTGCTTGCATGAAGCCGTCTGTTACCCGAACGCTTAGGTTTTCATTTTGGAAACAAATGGAACCGTAGGCTTCCCCGTTGAAGTCCCCGTCGTATCCCTGTTCAATAAGCGCCCACGCTTTTTTCTCTTCACAGGATTTGGCTTGGATAAATTCTTTAATGTCCGGATGCCAATCTTTCAGGGTGTTCATTTTCGCGGCGCGCCGCGTTTTGCCGCCGGATTTTACCACGCTGGCAATGGCGTCGTAGACTTTTAAGAAAGACAGGGGACCACTGGGACGTCCGCCTCCGCTAAGTTTTTCGCGCGAGCTGCGAATCGTGGATAAATCGGTGCCGGTGCCGCTTCCGTATTTAAACAGCATGGCTTCGCTACGGGCCAGTTCCATGATCCCTTCCATGGTATCTTCCACGGATTGAATAAAACACGCCGAACATTGCGGATATTCGTATTGCGTAGCCGCGCGTTTGACTGTACGCGTTTCCCGGTCAAAATAATACGCGCCTTGTCCGCTGTTTTTACCCACACCGTATTCATGGTACAACCCGCAGTTGAACCAGACCGGTGAATTAAACGCGCCGTACTGATGCAAACAAAGCGTGGTTAATTCCTCGTAGAAAATTTCGGCATCTTCGGCGGTCGCAAAATACCCGTCATTCAACCCCCAATTGGCAATTGTGCGGGATACGCGATGAATCAAATCCCGGACAGACGATTCGCGCTCGCTGGTGCCGATTTCGCCGTATAAATATTTCGACGCCACGACATTGGTGGCCAGCATGGACCAGAATTTGGGCATCTTGACATTGTCTTGTTCAAAAATAACTTTGCCTTTGTCATCCGAAATTCCGGCTTTGCGCCCTTCCCACTCGACGGTTTCAAACGGATTAACGCCACGCTCGCTGAACACACGCGGAATGGTGAGTCCTTTATTCTTTTTCTGGCCTTTGCCCGCGTTGGTTTTGCGGCTTGCGGCCCGTGCGGCTCCCGCTGCACGGCGTACGGATCCTTGACGTGGTTTTTCAATTTCTACGTGCGCTTGTGTCTCCAGCATATCGGTCTCTCCTTTTATATCCTTCGTGAACAGCGGGGGTTGTAAAGTTATGAACAGCTACTACATATAGTATGGTTTGATGACCATTAATGAAAATATCTAACTAGATGTAGTATGGCAAGCGATTTTTGAAAAAATCGTTAATTCGTTCTTTCAAGGGGATTTACGTCCTCTATGCGAGGGCGATTTCAGGCGCAGTGGACGTCGTCGCGCCAGCCTGCTTTGGCAAAGGCCACGCTGGTGTTGTGGCCTCCGAAGCCGAACGAGTTGCTGACAGCGGAGCGTATGGTGATTTCCGCAACACCTTGGGTGTTGTAATCCAGATCACAGGCGGGGTCCGGCGTGGCCCTATTGATGGTTGGAGGCACGCGATCGTGTTGAATGCATAGAATGGTTGCAATGGCTTCCACGGACGCGGCGGCGCTGATCATGTGGCCGGTCATGCTTTTGGTCGAGGTGGCTTTCAAGCGGTAGGCATGATCGCCGAATACTTTTTTGAGCGCTTTGGTTTCGGCGATATCGCCTAGCTTGGTGGAGGTGCCATGCATATTTACGTAATCCACGTCATCTTCCCGTAAGCCCGACCGGCGCAATAAATCGGTCATGGCGCGCGCGGCGCCCGCGCCTTCGGGCTCGGGGGCGGTCATATGATACGCGTCAGTCGAAAGTCCGAAGCCCAGCACTTCCGCCAGAGGAGCGGCGCCCCGGGCTTGCGCGTGCTCCATGCTTTCCAGCACAAGAATGCCCGCGCCTTCGCCGATCACAAAACCATCGCGATCCAGATCAAAAGGGCGACTGGCGCCCGTGGGATCGTCGTTCCGCGTGGACAAGGCTTTGGCGGCATTAAAGCCTGCGACAATCGAAGGGGTCACGCAGGCATCGGAACTTCCCGTCACAACCACATCGGCATATCCAAGCTGGATTAAAGCCCACGCATCAAACAAAGCATTGTTGCCGGTTGCGCAGGCGGAGGCAACCGAGTAGCTGGGGCCGAGAATGCCTAATTCAAGAGCCGCTATGCCGCTGAGCATGTTGGTGATAATCATCGGAATATAAAACGGTGAAATGCGGCGGGGGCCGTGCTGCTGGAAAAGTGCGGTTTGCTGTTCGACGGTTTGAAAACCGCCAATGCCGCTGCTGATGACCACGCCAACGCGTTCGCGTTGGGCCGGAGTCCAGGACGTTAAATCCATTCCTGCTTGCTGAAGCGCTTCCTGCGTCGCGACCATGGCGTAGTGCCCGTAGCGATCAAGACGATGGACCAGTTTACGGTCCAGATGGGCGGTCGGGTCAAAGTGTTTAACTTCACAGGCAAATTGCGTGGCATGACGGGAGGCGTCGAATCCCGTAATCGGAGCCGCTCCGCTTTGCCCTTTTAACAAATGATCCCAGAATTCCGTTACGGTATTTCCAATAGGCGTGATCGCCCCCATCCCTGTCACAAGCACCCGTTTCTGATCCATAGAACATATTCCTGAAAAATGTAACTCGACGCCCAAACCGCGCACCATGGCATGCCTGTTGATCCTGGTCAATTCTTTGATTATTGATTAATAGATTTTTCCTCATTTTTATTCGACGACACCTTTTGGATAGGACATTGACGACGTTTCTGTGTCCCTATGCGGCCTGTTCCTGTGAGGCCTGTTCCTGTGAGGCGACGCATTGCCCCGCAAAGGATACCCGTCGGACATATTGCGTCAAACACAGAAAATAATTGCGCAATAGTTGTTGCATTACATCATCAAACACCTATGTTTAGTTAATAATCCAATTAATGATTATATTACTTGTCGCATCAGTTGCGTTTTTGATATGTTTTTAGTCAATATAGTATCGTTGTTATTGTTGCTTATCTTGTTGTCTGTCGTGTTTGGTCGCGCATCTTTGCCGGAGCGGGGCCGGGGGATGATTCCCTGGCTTGTCTTGTTGGCTTTCGTGGTGCTTGTGGCCCGCTGGGTGGTCATGAAGGGCGAGGTTGGTCGAGTTGGCGAGGACCATCGATTCACACAGGCGGCGGCCGAGATGCTGGGGCGCGCGATGGCGGAGCGCGTGCCGGAGGATGGGCCGGTTTTGATTGTGGCAGAGCCTCCGCGTACCGAGGAGGCGTTGCAACGGGTGAGGTTGCAAGTGCAGGGCTTGGAAGCTGGATGGGGCGTGCGCCATTTGCGCGCGGTGGGCATTCCTGAAGCGGTGGCGCCATGGAGTGCGGAGGATGCGCTGACGGAACCGTCTTTTTCCTGGGTGGACGTCGCGGCTCAAAGGCAGGCGGTCCCCGATGCGGTGGCGGTGGTGCTGTGTGTGCCGTGGCCGCGCGCGGCGGTCAATGGAAGGCTTCCCGGGCGGAAGACGATGTGGTATGTGTTGGAGGATCAATACGATGCGGCGCTCGCGAGTTTGTTGCGCAGGGGCGTATTGGATGCCGGGGTGTTTTGGGCCACGGGTGTGGACCTGCAGACCGAGTCGGCGAAAGAAGCGTCCGTGGAGGAACTCTTCGATATGCGCTATCGTCTTGCGGTTGCCCCAAACTAATGATGAACCCATGCAAGGCTGGAAGATAGCCCTGAATCAAGAACGGTTTCTCCATGAATAGGATGGTGCTCATACTGATTGCGTTGATCGGCGCGGGCCCTTGCGTGTTGGGTGCGTTGCTCGTTGAGGATTTCGAGGGCATGACGCCGGGTGGGCTGAGTGGACAGAACGGTTGGCATGCGGTCTCCGGCGTGAACGTGGTGGAAGGAGGGCTGAATTATCACTTCGGAAACATCGCCATCTCCGGCGGCTTGTACCGTGCGCAGAGCGAGGGCCTCCTTTCCGTCGGCGTCGGCGCGCCGTTGGCCACCAAGTCGTTTGCCGTGCAGGCGGGCGACGTGTGGTTCAGTTTTACGGTGCGCGTGGAAGACACGGTCGATGCATCCCGCTATTGGTTCTGGGCCAGTGACACGACGAACATCAATGCCGGAATCACCGGTGCCATAGCCACCAGTAGCACCGGAAACAATCAGTTGTTTGCGGAAGTGCGCAACAACACGAGCGGGAGTTCGGAATCGCTCGGGACACTGGTAGACGGGACGGTGTATTATCTGGTTGGGCGACTCTCTAAAGACGGTACGGCCACCAACACGAACGCGTAAGACCGGATGGAGGTGTGGTTAAACCCCGACTCCCTTACACTCGGCGCGCCAACGGCCACCGCCAATGGTCCCGGAACCTCTGCTTTCACCGGGGGTGTAACGCATTTCGGCCTCACCACAATCGGAGATGCCGCAACCATAGAATGGGATAACCTCCGCATCGCCACGACGATGGAGTCGGTGGTGATCCCCGAGCCTGCAACCTTCCTCTTGCTGAGTATAGGGTTGGGTGTGATGGCGACCTTGCGCCGTCGTATGGCTGTCAAAGCCAGGTAACCTTTGCGGTGAAGTAAACGGTGGAGCCAAGCGTTTCGTTTAAAGATAGATAGCGACGAATGCCAGTCCATTTAATTACTGTTGCGCTAATGTTGCGATATTCAAAATCAAGAAAGATCAGGCGTGTTTACCGGTGGCTTGCCACAGGTAGGGCTGGTTTTACCTTGGTGGAATTGTTGGTGGTGATCGCGGTTATAGGTCTTCTTGCTGCGTTGGTATTGCCAGGCATGCACCGCGCCCGGGAACAGGCGGTGGGAATGAAGTGCGGGAACAACTTGCGCACTTTTTTGAAGGCAGGCATGCTCTGGGCGGCGGATCATGAGGGACGCGTGGTCCCCGCCGAGGTGCGAGGGCATGCTGATGCGACCCGTAACGGCAAATGGCAGCGCCAGTTATTGCCCTATATCGGGGAACGGAAGATAGCCTGCCCCAGGGCCAAGTCGCCAGCCTACTTTTGGGGCTATGCCATGAATGTCAAGCCGGCATTGCCGGAGAGCGGCAAAAAGAATGAGGAGTCCTACCTACCCTCGGGGGAACGCCAGTCGGCCAATCAGTTGATTGATTTCCGGTACAGCATGATCCGCGATCTCTCGACAAAACCGTTCATTATTGATTACCATAACGAATGGCAATTTGATCACCATTTGAATCTGCGCGTGCCGTCGCATTTTCCCGCCGGCATTCACGGTGAGCAGGATAAGGCGAATGTGGGCTTGATAGATGGAGGTGTCGCGACCATGAACAACGAAGAATCGCTCCGTGCCGCAGGCCATGTATTATAAGCTTGCGTCGCGCTCATGATGATCCCGCACATAAAATGCCCGACGCCTCGGGATTGCTTCTCCCGTTCGTCTCTGCGCTGTACCTCTGTTCGCGGCGCGCCGCTCGTAGTCGGATTCACGTTGGTGGAATTGTTGGTGGTCATCGCGATCATCGCCCTGCTCGCGGCGCTGATCGTGCCTGCCATTCAACGTGGTCGGGATCAAGCGATGAAAATCAAGTGTCTGGCGAATCTGCGACAGATCATGACGGCCACGATGACGTATGCCGCAGATCATCACGGACGTTATCCTGTTGTCCAATCACAAAGCCGGTTTCCGCACGGATACAACAATTATGAGGAAACCTTGCAGCCATACCTCAATATGCAACGGAGCGCGATCATGTTCTGTCCCGGCCCCTTGCGCAGGGAGCGCAATCCCTCCTCCCCCGGCTATAACAATCATTTCATCACCTATCAATATTTCAATCCGGCGGGCATGAGCGAAAGCGACCTACGCGTTGAGATGCCCGACCTCACCCGGGCGGATGCGCACACGCAAGGCGCCGCGCTATGGGGCTGCTTGACCCTGGAGAGCTCCACCGGCGGCGCCTTGGCACACAACAAACCGGGGTTGGATCGTCCCGTAAGTGGAATGAACGCGGTCTATCCGGATGGGCACGGGAACTGGTCCGACAAGGACCGGCTTGAGGTGTTCTGGGAGCGTTCGTCAGGAGGCTTTTTTTGGCCCAAGCCGCCTCCCACAGATTAATGCGGTGATAAGGTCGGTAACTCGGTGCGATACACATCCACCAGACCGAACCGGGGCAGGAACGCCCCCCCTGAAATGGGCGAGGAGAGGCTCTTCGACCTGCGCAACGATCCGAGCGAGTGCATTGACCTTTCCGGCGATGAGGAGCGGTTGTCTCCTCCGCGTCAAGCCTTGGAGAAAACGTTGCGTGGTCGGAACGCCCCGGTGTATTACCGCGAAAAACGAGCCCCCTGCTGCAACCGCCCCCCGCGTGCGCTGTACCCTCACTCACCTGGCGCTCGCTGAATTAAGAATGTTTTCGCGGGGCCGGTGCGCCCGTGGTTTCGTGCACCTCGAATACGGCCTGATGATCGTTCTGGATGGGTTGCTGTGCGCCGCCGAGAATCTGTATCAAGGCTTGCGCGGCGTCGTACCCGAGCCTGGAGGTGTCCTGGCAGATGGCGGAATACACAGGCGCTGCCATGAATCGGGTGTCATGGTCATCGAAACCGATAATCGATACGTCTTCCGGGACGCGCACCCCCATCTCCTGACAAGCGCGCAGACCGCCCATAGTGACAAACTGTGTGGTAAACATCACCGCCGTCGGTGGGTTCAGCAGGCTCCGTAAGCGTCGCATCGCGCTCATACCGGCTGTCACATCCGCAGGCACGCGCAAGACCATGGAGGGATCCAGTTTCAAGCCGGCAGCTTGCAAGGCTTCACTGAATCCGCTGAACCGCTCGTCCAAATCCGTGGCATGCCAATTCCCGGTTACAAAGGCTATTCGCTCATGCCCAAGGCCAATCAAATATTCCATGGCTTGCCGCGTTGGTTCTTTGGAATTGCAGGCCACCCAGTTCACCGGATGCTTTGCGTTCGACCAGTGCGAAGCCACCAAAACGATCGGAAACCCCTCGTCCGTGATCTCTTCCACCATGTGCAGATCCTCGGGGCGCGCTTGCATCAATACGCCGCGCAATTCCTTGCGCGCAAAGAATTGCGAATAAGATTCGTTCTTCTTCTTATCGCTCACCAGGTCCACCAACGCGAAATCGTAGCGATGATGCGATAACGATTCCAGTATGCCGCCGAACAAGGCCGCATGATAGATGCCCAGATTGCCGCCGAAACTGTTGGGGGGATAAACAAAACCGATATAACGGCTCGTGCGCAACCCCACGCGCCGGTCATAACCCATCTCCCGCGCCGCCTTCAGCACCTGCTCACGTGTGGCTTGACTGATCCCGGGTCGGTTGTTCATGGCCCGCGAAACCGTCGTTCCTGACACCGCAAGCCGTTGAGCAATCTGACGAATGGTCGCTGCTTTCATATGTACCTTAACTATAAGAAAATAACGCGAAAAAACACAACTGTTGTGATAACCCAATCATAAAACCGCCTATACCAGTTGGCAAGTCGCATTTCGCACATTAATACGTGACAGTTGCGTAATTGTTGTAGTAATGTTGCGTCATAGTTTTTCCGCTCTGTTTGCAAACATGGCCGAGCGGCTTTATGGCGAATTCCCGGAGCAGATATGATGAAGTACGGATATTTTGATGATGAGCGCGCGGAGTATGTGATTACCCGTCCGGACACACCGCAGCCATGGACCAATTACAGCGGCGACCGTACCTACGGCACCATCTACAGCCATCATGCGGGCGGTTATTCCTTTGCCCATTCGCCGTCTAAAGGTCGTTTGTTGCGGTATTCGTATGTTACCCCCCCGGGCGCGCAGGCCGGACGCTATTTTTATTTGCGCGATAAGGCGGATGGGGATTTCTGGAGCGTGTCCTGGCTGCCCGTGGCCAAGCCACTGGATAGGTTCGAGTCGGCCTGCCGCATGGGGACGGCTTATATCACGCTGGAAAGCCGCTATCGCGATATCGAAGCCACGGCGACATATTTCGTGCCGTTGCATCATGAATTCGAGTACTGGTTGCTGGAGGTGCGTAACACCGGCGATACGCCACGCGAGCTGGACGCCTTCACCTACGCCGAGTTCGCCTCCGTTTGGGATATCTTTCATGACGAGTTCAACCAGCAGTATGCAAACGCTATTGCCCGATGCACTTGGGTGGATGGAATGGCGTCCGTTGCGAGCATGCCACACCTGCCGCAGTGCGAGGCATTCGGCGAACGCCATCAGAGCCGTTGGTGGTATATGTGCCAAGCTGGCGCCGTCACCCCGCATGCCTACGACTTGGATCGTACCTCGTTCCTGGGGGCCAACGGCACCTATGCGGCTCCGGAACGGGTGGTTCAAGGCGGGTGCGGTAATGTCGAGGCCTATGGCGATACGGCGTGCGGAGCATTCCAAAGCCGACTGCAACTGGCCCCGGGCGAAACCAAGACGTTGGTGGTCCTACTCGGCGTTGGCGCGGCGGAGACGGTAGGACACCGCGTGCGCGAAACGTATGCGTCGCCGGAACGCGCAAAGTCGGAACTGGAAAAGCTCAAAGACCATTGGCATGCGCGTCTGGGCAAGGTGAGCGTCCAATCGCCCGATCCGGCCTTCAATCACATGCTCAATGTCTGGGGTGCCTACAACGCCTTGATGACGTTCGAGTGGAGTCGCTCCTGCAGTCTCGTCTATACGGGTATCGACCGCGACGGCTTCGGCTACCGCGATACCGTTCAGGATATTCTCGGCGTGCTTTCCGCCATCCCGGCCGAAGCAAAGCAACGACTGAGCCTGATGATCAGCGGCCAGGAATCGCTGGGCGGTGCGCAACCGGTGGTGGATCCCATTGCCTTTGTCCCCGGCCAGATGCCGCGCACCGACGTGAATGCGCAGCGTGCGGACGACTGTCTTTGGCTGTTCAATAGCGTTCCGGCTTATGTGGCAGAGACCGGCGATATAAATTTCTATCAGACGGTCATCCCTTTTGCCGACGAAGGGGAGGGCTCCGTTTACGAGCACTTACGCCGCGCCATTCAGTTCAGTCTGCGACACCGCGGCAAGCGCGGGTTGGCGTGCGGTCTGCTGGCGGATTGGAACGATTGCATCAAGCTGGGGTTCAAGGGGGAAAGCGTTTTTGTGAGCCTGCAACTGCGCTACGCGCTTAAGGTATTTGCGGATATTGCCACTCTATTTCATGAATCCGCTGATGTGGATTGGGCGTTGGACGAGCTCGATCAACTGGATGCGGCTTTGCAGGAACATGCTTGGGACGGCGCATGGTTTATCCGTGCTTTTGCGGAGTCCGGAACGATTTTCGGCTCAAAGACCTCGCCGGAAGGTCAAATCTTCCTGAATCCACAAAGCTGGGCCGTCATCAGTGGAGCGGCCACCCCCGAGCAGGCCGAGTCGGCGATGCGGCAGGCGGACGAGCGGTTGGGCAGCCCTTGCGGGCTGGCGCTGCACGATTCCGCCTATGCCGATACCGATTGCCGAGTGATGCACGCGGTGGTTTATCTGAAGGGCGCAAAGGAAAACGGCGGGATATTCCAGCACACACAAGGCTGGGCTGTGATGGCGGATTGCATGCTCGGGCATGGCGACCGCGCCTACCGGCACTTCCGGGCCTATCTGCCTGCGGCGCAAAACGAACAGGCCGACATCCGTCAGGTCGAACCGTATGTCTACGCCCAGTGGACGCACGCAGCCAACAGCCCCCTGCACGGGCGCAGCCGCGTGCCATGGCTGAGCGGAACGGCTGCCTGGAGTTATTTCGTGGCCACGCACTACATCCTGGGCTTGCGTCCCGAACCCACCGGATTACGGATCGATCCCTGTGTTCCGAAAGAATGGACGTCATTCTCCATGAAGCGCACCTTCCGCAGCAAACAACTCACCATCCACGTGAAGAATCCGGGTGGATGCGAGCGGGGCGTGCAACACCTCGCGCTGGACGACGGAACCGTTATTGCTGACTCGCTGTTGCCTCTGGAACAGATCCGCGATGGCATGCAGGTCACCTTAGTGATGGGGTCGGCATCAGTCGCCTCTAAGGACGGTTAAGGGGCGGGGCGGTTAAGGGACATAGAAACTGTGGCGATTGATTTGGTGATATCACGGAATGTGAGATAGAAAACCCGTTATGTCAGGACGAAAGAATTGTGGAGTTGTGATTTAGCTAGTTCGCGATGTGGATGGCGCAAGCTAATCGGTCATGACGGGAAACAAAGCCATGTATTGGTCACGATCGCATACTCCGTACCTTCCGCTTTTTAAAAGCGGAAGAAATTTGATTCAAATTCCTTACGTATCAACCTTCTTGCCCAAGCCCTACACGCCGCCACGCGTACAGAGGCTTGGATAAATCCCGAGAGCGGGCCGGGCGATGCCGATTCATCTCATCGGCGCTTTTCTTCCTTGCCATAACCTCTTGCAGGTACAGCTTCGATCCAATCACCAGTCCGTCCGTCCAAAAACGTACCCGCCGCTGTACCGTAAGGGCATAGCCAACACAGGCATTGTCCTCTTCTTGCCTCCATGCCAGCGCCTCATCCATGTGTTCCCGTATCTCCGCCAACGTGTTCCAGCCGAACAACGCTTTCAACATCGGCAAGGCTCTTTCGAGCATGTTCCGGCTGAACGGATGACGTCCTGCCTGATGCCACATGCCGTGCGAGCCAAAACGGTATTCCGACGCATGCCGCACGATGCCTGCTCGTACAGCATTGTTCTCGATATAGGTCCAACAGAACCACACCGCCGTTCCGCGTTCCAGTAAGGTATGCTTAAACCGGTCCGCCCATAACGAACCCCTGCGTCGGATCGCGCGCGTCCGGTTATACCAGCAGGTAAACAATTGCTGTAAATGACGCATAAACCAACTGATATCCCTGCATCGCAACTGCCAGATACGGCACGTTTCGCTTTCAGGCGTTATGATTTTCCTATAGTGATGAAAAGAATTGAATCGTCGGCAGACTTCCTCGGGATCGGGTATCTGGTCCGGGGCATATACAAGCAAATGGAAGTGGTTGGACATGACCTGGTAGGCCACCACCTCGACCGTGTACAACTGGCTGACTCTGCGCAGAATACTCACAAATTGTTCTTTTTCGGCATCTCCGAAGGGTAGATCGAGTCGGGTTCCTGCTATGCGGTTATAGCAGTGATACCATGTAGGTTGATTATCGGTTTTAAGCCGGGCTGTTCTCATTTCAGATCCTTTCGCTCATCCATTTACATAAAGAAACGAGAGGATCTTTTTTCCACCGAAAACGGGAATTATTTTCAAGCGGATTCTTAAGGTGTTGAAAATGAGTGGGTAGGGATGAAAATAATAATCGAAGGCGGGTGGTTGAAATAGTTTCTGTGTCCCTTGGTGGGGATGACGTAGTTTCTGTGTCCCTCGTGTCTTCTGTGTCCCTCGTGTCTGCAAACCGCGCACCATGGCATGCCTGTTGATCCTGGTCAATTCTTTGATTCCCGGGCGAAGGTTCACGGCTTAAACAAAAATGCTTTCTATCTCTTTCGGAATACGCCATGTATACGTCGTGGAAAACGACATGATTACTGAATGGATAGGAGTAAGGCGTACCGATGGAACATGATCTCGCCGAACTGGAGGAGGAATTATTTCGCACCTCCTGGTTGTTAAAAGTGCGCCGTCGCGCTATCGCGTCCTGGATCGGGACGCTGCGTGACGATGCGCGCTGTTTATGCGTGGGCGCTATCCCCCGCGCGTTGCAAGAGCCTTTAATTTCGCTTGGGGGCCAATGGGATTTTGTCGCATCGGGCGACGACCCGATTCCGGGTGGTGAAGGGGTCTACGATCAGGTTCTTATTCTGGATGAATTGGAATGGATTGCCGACGATTACGGTTTTATTGAGTCATGCCATAAACGACTTAAGCCCGCGGGCGTATTGCTTGTAGACACGGCGCACGACAAGCGTTGGACTTTGTGGCGCCCGCTCCGTCGCCTTCTTGGCGTGGAAGAGCGCCCCGCCAGCCGCGCGCGGGATGGCTATTCCGAAGCCGGTTTATTTGATTTGCTTAAAGACGGGTACGATGTGCAGCGCGTTCGCACGTATTCGCGCTGTGTAACGGAAGGCGTGGAAACAATGGTCCGCCTCGCGATCGGCGCGTTTCTTGGCCGGGCCGACGCCGATGATCCCGAAGAACGGTTGCGCGCGCATCGCGGGCTTTGTCTGGTGCAAACCATTGCGTATCCTTTTTTTGCAGTCGCCAACATACTGGACCATGCCTTTTTCTTTACCCGCGGCTATCGCATCATGGCTCTTGCGCGTCGCCGCCTATGGAAACCCCGGCGCGCGCCTATACTGCGCGACGGTCGTACGCTTGCGGACGCTACCTTAAATACCAAAATCGGCACCGCTACGCAGTTTCATTAAACGAAAACCTCATACAACCCGCGCATGCAAACGCTTTTCAAACCGCAAATACGCGTTATACTGCCTTAAGCATGGACATCCGACTACACAATGACCTTGCGGAACTGGAACAACTGGCGACGTTTATCGCGTCGGCCGGCGAAAAGTATGCTTTGCCGCCCAAAGCGTTATTCCAGTTGAATCTGGCGCTGGAGGAGTTGGTCACGAATATCATTTCATACGGGTACGACGATAAGGACTCGCATGAAATTAAAGTTTCGATCGAGCGGGAAGGGGATGAATTGACGGCGCGTGTCGTGGATGATGCGCGCCCGTTTGACCCGGCCACGGCGCCCGAACCGGATTTGGACCTTCCTATGGAAGCCCGTCCCATTGGCGGTCTCGGCATTCATTTGGTTCGGAAAATGTTTGACGCGATGACCTATACAAGAAACGGAAAATATAATACGCTTGTGATCAATAAAAACCTCGCGGCTGATTCCTGTATGGATGCCGTATGACTGGAGCCAATACGTTATGAATATTTCGCACGAGAAAAAAAATTCGGTATGTGTCGTAAGCTTGGAAGGCCGTCTGGACAATGAAACCAGCCAGGGATTCCAAGAGCGTCTCGGCGCTTTAATTGATGAAGGCGAAACCAAACTTGTCGTTAACCTCGCTAAACTCGAATACATCAGCAGCGTGGGTCTGCGCGCGTTTCTGGTATCGTCCAAAAAATTAAAACCGCTAAACGGCAAATTAGTGTTGTCGCAGCCGCAAGCGCATATTCAAGAGGTTTTTGACATCGCAGGCTTTTCCATGCTGTTCCCGGCGTATCCGTCGGACGAGGAAGCCGCTAAGAACATTGCGTGACGGGGAGCGGGGGAGGAAGTAGGAAGTAGGAAGTAGGAAGTAGGAAGTAGGAAGTAGGAAGTAGGAAGTAGGAAGTAGGAAGTAGGAAGTAAGAAGTAGGAAGTGGAGGTATAGACGGTGCGGGCATTTATGGTACGATGCCTGCATGAACAGCTCGGCTTCTGAAAAATCAGCGGGACCGGATTTTGGCGCTCTGCTGCCGGATACGGTCATCAACCTCGTGGAACAGGCGCTGGGGCGACGGTGTACGAATCTATGCCGCCCGATGAACAGTTACATCAACCGCGTCTATGAAGTGGGTATGAGCGACGGTAGTTTTGTAATCGCCAAATTCTATCGTCCGGACCGCTGGTCGCGCGCCGCGTTGCAGGATGAAATGGATTTTCTGCATGAACTGCATGACGCCGAAATTCCTGTCGTACCGCCTATTCCCGCGCCCGACGGCGCACAGTTGCACTGTTGGTCGAATATATGGTTTGCGCTTTTCCCTAAAAAAGGGGGGCGTCCCTTGGATGCGATAACGAAAGGCGATTGGATGCACATCGGACGCCTCATTGGGCGTATGCATCACGTGGGCGCTTTGCACGAAGCGAAAGCACGGATTCATTTGCATCCCGAATATTCCACGTTGGAACACCTGGATTATATTCTCGAGTCCGGGCATCTTGCCGCTCCGTTTGATGCCGCCTATGAGAAAATCGTGCGATCGTTGATCGAGGAAATCACACCGTTATTTGATAACGTGGAGTCTCAGCGGATTCATGCCGACTGTCATGTCGGCAATATCCTGCATCGTCCGGGGGAGGGGTATCATTTGCTGGACTTTGATGATTTGTCCATGGGCCCCACGGTGCAGGATCTCTGGTTATTGTTGCCGGATCGCTTGATCCGGTCGCGTATGGAAATGGATTTAATGCTGGAAGGTTATGAAACGTTCCATACCTTTCCCTACGATACGCTGCGCCTTATCGAGCCGCTTCGGGCTATGCGATACATTCACTATACCGCATGGTGTGCCCGACAAAAAGCGGATGGCGGCTTTTCCCGGTTAGCCGCGGATTGGGGTTCGGCGGCTTTCTGGCGGCAGGAAATCTCTGACCTCGAAACACAACAGCAGGAAATACGCGATGCGCTTCGCGTATAAACGAGCGAAACTAAAAAAAGGAAAACACAATAGATGAGCGCTGATAAAATTAGAGATGAATTGGTTACGTTGTCCCACGAAATCGGACGGGAAGAGCGGCGTCTAGCTATTTTAGGCGAAGGAAATACCAGCGCGGATGTGGGGGATGGCACCTTCTGGGTTAAAGCGTCCGGAAGTCAGTTAGGCACGCTTAAACCGGAGCAATTAAGCCGTGTGCGCACAGCCGATGTACTGGCGATGATGGACAAGCAGGGGCTGGATAATGCGGCGGTTAATACAGAGCTGGAAGCGTGCTGCGTGGATCCCGCGCACAAAAGGCCTTCGGTTGAGACGTTTCTGCATGCGCTGTGTCTGACAGAAGGCGGAGCCCGGTGGGTCGGGCATACCCATACCGATTCCATGCTGAACATTTTATGCAGCCGACAAGGCGCTACTCCTTTTCTGCAGAATATCTATCCGGATGTCATTGTCGTTTGTGGACGTCGTGTGGCTGTGGTTCCGTACATTGATCCCGGACTGGAGCTGGCTCGCGCGGTACGGGAGGAATTGCAACGCTTCAAATCCACCCACGGGCATGGGCCTAAATTGTTGTTGATGGTGAATCACGGACCTGTCGCGCTGGGTCAAACCGCCGGGGAAGTGTTGAATATTCTGTTAATGGCAGATAAGTGGGCGCGCATTCTGGTTGGAACCATGGCTTTCGGAGGCCCGCAATACCTGCCCGAGGATGTCGCTGATTTTATTGATCGTCGTCCCGACGAAGATTATCGTCGTCGCCAACTAACCCAATCTTGAAAGGAACCTACAGCTATGACCTACCACGAACCGGACGAAAAGATGATCAAAACCGCGTATGAAGCTGCCCGGACCGCGTATGCTGCGCTGGATGTTGACACCGATGCCGCCGTCGCGCGCGCATTGGCTGTTCCTTTGTCATTGCATTGCTGGCAAGCCGATGATATCGCCGGGTTGGAGCGCAAAGAAAAAGCTGTTTCCGGAGGCGGCATTATGGCGACAGGAAATTATCCCGGACGCGCGCGTGATGCGGGGGAATTGCGCGCCGATTACGAAAAAGTATTGTCGCTGCTTCCCGGAAAACATCGGTTGAATATTCACGCGTGTTATCTTGAAACCGAAGGAGCGGATCGTGATGCGGTGCAGCCTCGCCATATGGATGGCTGGATTGCCTGGGCCAGGCAGCAAGGCGTGGCGCTTGATTTTAACACTACTTTTTTTGCGCATCCGCTTGCGGACAGCGGGTATACGTTGTCCTCAGCCGATGAACACGTGCGGCAATTCTGGGTCAAACATGGCGTGGCCTGCCGTCGTATCGCCGAACACATCGCGCGCGAACTGAATACCCCGTGTGTGTTGAACCATTGGATTCCCGACGGTGCCAAAGATTCGCCCGCGGATCGTTGGAGCCCCCGCGCCAGACTCGTGCGGTCCCTGGACGAAATGCTGGACGACGCGCATGGAATTGATACCACGTTGTGCCGCGATGCCGTGGAAAGCAAATTGTTTGGCCTGGGCAGCGAAGATTATGTCGTGGGTTCCGCTGAATTCTACAATAGTTACGCGCTCAAAAAAGGCGTTTTGTATTGCCTTGATATGGGCCATTTCCATCCAACCGAAACAATTCACGACAAACTGTCGGCTTATCTTCAATTTCACCAAGCGTTGCTGCTTCATGTTAGCCGTCCGATTCGATGGGACAGTGATCATGTGGTGTTGTTTAACGACGACCTGCGGGCGGTGTTTCTCGAATTGGTCCGGGGCAACGCGCTTGACCGCGCGCTGGTAGCTATGGATTTCTTCGACGCCAGCATCAACCGCATTGCCGCGTATGTGATAGGCGCGCGCGCCACGCGCAAAGCGATGTTGTATGCGTTGTTGGATCCATCCGGGCAACTGCGCGCGATGGAGAGCGCCGGGCAAGGCGCGCATAAACTGGCGTGGATGGAGGAAGTCAAGACACTGCCGTTTGGCGCGGTGTGGGATTACGCATGTCATCAGGCAGGCGTGCCTGTTGGCGCCGGTTGGTTGCGGGACGTGGATGCTTACGAAGCGCGCGTATTGAGCGCGCGAGGCTAAGAAAATACAAGGAGGGATGTATGCGCGTAATACGATGGGGAATTTACGGGCCGGGGCGGATTGCGCATACGTTCGCGGATGCCGTTACGCGGGTGCCGGATGCGGAAGTGGTTGCCGTGGCGGGACGCACGCCTGAAAAGGCTGCAGTGTTTGCGCGGGATCATGCGGTGCCTGAAGCGCTACACGATTTGCAGGCCTTGTCGGCGCATCCCGATGTGGACGCCGTGTATATTGCCACGACGCACCAAGCGCACTTTCATGCTGCGCAGACTTGTCTACAAGCAGGCAAAGCCGTGTTGTGCGAAAAACCTTTGGTGATGAATGCGCAGCAGGCGGATGCATTGATCAAGCTTTCGCGCGAACGATCCGTTTTTTTGATGGAAGCGATGTGGACCCGATTTCTGCCTGTATGGCGACGCGTGCGTGCGTTGCTGGCGGAAGGGGTCATCGGTGATGTGCGTATGGTTACCGCGGAATTGGGTTTTGCGGCGCCACCCGATCCGCAGGGCCGCTTGCTTAACAAAGCGCTGGCAGGGGGCGCGATTCTCGATATCGGCGTGTATACGGTATCCATGACGCACTACGTGTTAGGCGGCATGCCTGATGCCGTGAAAGCCGAAGCGGTGCTCGGCGCGACAGGCGTGGATGAAAGCATGGTGATTGCCGCGCGTTTTCCGGGCGCTTGTCTGGCGATCATGGGCCTATCGCTGACGTGTCGAATGGACAGCCGTTTTGTGGTCGCGGGTTCCAAAGGCCATATTGGTGTTCCCCGTCCCTTTCATGCCGCCAAGGATCTGGAATGGACGGTGGAAAATGAGCCCGCGCACAAGGAACAACTTCCTTATGAAGGCAATGGGTTCGAAGGGCAGATTGAAGAAGCCTGCCGCTGCATAAGGGCAGGGGCTATAGAAAGCAGTATCGTGCCTCACGCCGATAGTTTGATTGTGGTGCGCATTATGGACGAAGCCCGCCGACAAGCCGGACTATCCTATCCCGCGGACCACGATCCATTCGGGGTCCCGTAGTCGTGGGTGTTGTCCACATGATTGACTAACGTAACGCAGCATGATACGGATGATCCATGAATATGCGTATCCTGAACCTGCTTGTTGTGCCGACGTTGCTTGCCGCTTTTTTGCTGGCCAACGTAGGATGTGGCGGCGCATCGGAACGGCTGGACCGCCGGGACGAGCGGGATCCGTTAATTGTGCGCGGGGACGCCCGCAAGCGGGCCGGGGACATCGAATCCGCGATTGATTTATACCAGCAAGCGCTGGATCGTAAGCCGCAACTGGCGCTGGCGCATTTAAAGCTGGCCGTGGAATACGACGAGCAAAAAAAAGATTATTTGCGCGCTATCTATCATTATTCCCGTTACCTTGAAATGCGGCCGCGCGCCCAGAAAAATGAGCTTATTGAAGAACTGATCCGCCTGGCGCGCGTATCGTATCTGGCGTCCTTACCCAACCCGCCCCCGGGCGCGCTGGAAAAAATTGCGTTGCTTGAGCGGGAAAATGAGGCTTTGCGCAGACAAGTCACGGACCTCACACAGCAGGCGCGGACGTTGCAGGATGAACTGGCGACCTTGCGGAAAGGCGCGTCCAGTCGTCCTGTTGCTTCTTCCGCGCCGACGCCCCCGCCGCGCGCCCGGTCTTCTGATCCGGCGCCCGCTGCGCAGGCGTCCGCGCAAGCGCCGGAAACATATCGCGTGCAGCGCGGGGATACGTTGTCGCGCATTGCTTCGTTGATGTACAACGATGCCAATCAATGGCATCGTATTTTTGAAGCAAACCGTGATAAATTGCCCACCGAACAAAGCTTGCGGGAAGGGCAGGTTTTGATCATTCCGAGATAAATGAAACGCATGCAGGGAGAGTAATCATGGCCAGTACCGATTTTTTTGATGATGATTTAGTAAAACACCGCGCGAGCCCCAAACGGTTTAAAGCGGGACCGGGCGATGAGCCCGCGACAGCGCCTCCCGGCTCGACCGAAGCGCCGCCCCGTCCTGTGTCCGATTTTAATTTAACGCGTATGGCGCGGCACAAAGATCAAATGGAAGAAAGCATGGCTATGGCCGCTCAGGAATTGGAGCGCTTGAAGCAACGCCAGCAGAATTTGGAACGCGAAAAGCAGCATTTGGAAAATCTGCGCAACCGCCAATCCGAGTATGAACGCGGTAAACGCGAAATGCTGGAGCATTTGAATCAAAGCCTTATCTCGCTGGAAAAAGAAGAACTGAACGCGGAAAAACTATTGGAGATGGTTACGTCCACCCGCCAGCGTTGCCGTACATGGCTCGCGGAATTGGAATCGCTGGATGAAGAATCGTGGCCTGAAGAGCAGTTCCGGGAAGAACTGGCTAAATCGCTGGCGAAAATCGAAGATATCCGCATGGAATACAATAAAGCGCTCGCAAAAATCGAAGCGTTAAGCAAAGAAGAGAAAAAAGCAACGTCTGGCTATCAACCGGTTATTTTTGACGAATCACGCCAGATGGCTATGGAGGAAAAAGGATTCGGGCACTGGTTGAAAGTGGGGTTTGCGGTCAGTCTCCCGCTGATCTTTACGGTGATCATGCTGTGGTTGCTGTATTACATGCATAGTATCGGCATGTTGTAAGCGACGTGGGATAGGTTACCATGCCCAAAATATCCGGAAATTCGTCTCCGTTGGAACGCAAATTGCGTGAACTTGCCAAAGAGGAGGAACGTGTTCGAAAGGAACTAAAAAACCTTTCCAAAGCGTTGAAAAAAGGGGAGCCCTTGCCAACGCCTCCTGTGCCGAAGCAAACCCGGGTTTCAACGCCGAAAACCGAAAGCTCCGCGCCGGATAACGAACCCTCTTCCAAAACGCGCGTTTATCAGGACGAACGCTTTGCCAATTATTTCACCACGGGCGGATTCAAATCCGCCGTGCCGCTTCGCCGTGACGCGAAAGTGCAACGGAACAAAGCTATTTTTATGATCGTGCTGATTGTGCTGCTCGGCTATATCCTGTATGCCATGTTAACCTGAAAACCATGTCCGAATTAATTATCCATACCACGTGGGGAGCCCTGCGCATACAAGCCGAACAAGGTCGCGTATGCGGGTGTCAGTTGCCTTACGCGGGCGAACAGCCCCCGAGGAAATTAACGCTGCGTCGAACCTCCATGCAGGCCGCAGAACCGGAAAATAGAGGCGTGTTGGAGCACGCCGGGCAGTTTGTTGTTTCGATGATCAACGGCGAACGTTTTACCTGTCCCCCGCTGGCGCAACCGGACGGTACGGCGTTCCAGCGCAAGGTATGGCAAGCGATGAAGCGCATCCCGTGGGGTCGTACAGCCACGTACAAGGAATTGGCCGTGCGCGTGGGTTCCCCGCTGGCGTTTCGTGCGGTTGGGCAGGCGTGCGGCGCGAATCCCATCCCGCTGTTTATCCCGTGTCACCGCGTCACGGGTGCAGGAAAAAATCCCGGTGGGTTTTCTTCAGGGCTGGGCTGGAAATATATTTTACTCGCGTCCGAACAAACAGTCCATTAACCCGCGCCAACAAAGCCATCACATACGCTTTACATCTCCTTTATTTGTGTTAATAATAAGAGATTATCAAATAGGGTTTTTTGTTATGAGTCGTTTTTTCATTTTATTTATAGTGTTAATGCTTGGGGCGGGATGCGGTCGTACAGAACGTAAGGCGGAGTCGGCATGGTCGTACCCTGAAGGCGAACGGTTGCGCGTTGCGGCGTCCACGACGATTGTCGGGGATGTGGTAAGGCAGGTGGGGGGCGACGCGATTGATGTCGTGGTGTTGTTTCCTATTGGCGCGGATCCGCATGACTATCCATTGCGTCCGCGTGATATGGCGCTGGCGTCCGAAGCGGATATGATTGTGATCAACGGCGGCGGTTTGGAAGGCAATCTTCCGCGGATGTTGCAAGCCGTGGGCGAGCGCGGGCAGATACTTGATCTGTCCCAAAGTCTGGCGGACACCAGTCATTTGCGGGCGCGCCACGCCCAACATCATCACCACTCCGAAGACGGCGAATGCGTGCACGGTCATGAGGGCGACCCGCATTACTGGATGGATCCGCATCATGTCTTGGTATGGACGGACACGATTGCGCGCGCGTTGATAGAGCAGCTTCCGGAGCAGTCCGATGCTATCATGCAACGCGCGATAGCGTATGCCGCCAATTTAATGGAATTGGATCTTTGGATTCAGGAGGAAATCGAGCGCATTCCCCCGGAACAGCGGTACGTGATCACCGATCACCAGATGCTGGGTCATTTTTCGTTGCGCTATGGATTCCGGGACGAAGGATCTATCATTCGCAGCATCAGCACCGCCGCGCAACCGTCTGCTCGCGAAATGGCGACGGTTATAAATACGCTTAAGCGCCTTGATGCGCGGGCTTTGTTTGTGGGGGACACAGTCGCGCCCGATATCGCCGAGCGCATTGCGCGGGACACTGGGGCGCGGGTGGGGGTGCTGTTAACCGGCTCGCTGACCGATGCGAATGGCCCGGGACCGGACTACATTGCGTACATGAAATATAATGTGAATCAACTTGTTCGGACACTGGCCCAGGACAAGACATGAACGCGGCGTTCCTTGTAGACCGCGAAGATAATCCCGCGCGGGAAGTATCCCATGATCCCGGAGCGCCGGTGTTGGATGTGCGCGACATGCGCGTCGCATACGGCGCTACGGTGGTGTTGGATGGAATATCGTTTTCCTTGCGCACAGGCGAACACGTCGCGGTTATCGGTCCCAACGGCGCGGGTAAAAGCACGTTGTTCAAAGCCATCGCAGGCGTCGAAAAGCCCTGTGCGGGACAAGTGCGCATCGGCGGTCATGATCCTTCGGGCCATATTTGCATTGCGTACATTCCTCAGCGCAGCATGATTGACTGGAGTTTTCCCGTCACGGTGCGCGATGTGGTGATGATGGGGCGTTTTGGACGTATGGGATGGTTGCGTCATGCGTCGCGCGCGGATCATGCGCGGGTGGACGAAAGTTTGAATCTTGTAGGGATGACGGCGTTGGCGGATCGCCGCATTTATGCGTTATCGGGCGGTGAGCAGCAGCGCATGTTTATTGCGCGGGCGCTTGCGCAGGAAGCCGAATTGATGCTTATGGACGAAGTGTTGGCGGGGTGCGATGCGCCGTCGCAGCGCGATATTCATGCGGTCCTTGAAAAACTACGCGAACGCAACGTCACTATTATGGTGTCTACGCATGACATGGACGAAGCGTCGAGCCGGTACGATCGCGTGTTGTTGTTGAACCGGGAAATTATTGGATTTGGATCCGTGGAAGATGTGTTTAAGCCGGCTTTGTTGCGACGCGCGTACGGACATCATTTGCATGTATTGCCTTCTGCGGATGGTGTGATGGTATTAAGTGACACCTGTTGTGGGGGAGGCGTCGAGCCGGAGTAACGATGATGCAAAACCTGTGGGCATATATCGTGGAGCCTTTGCAGTATGCATTTATGGTGCGGGGCATACTGGCGTCGGTGCTGGTAGGCGTGGTGTGCGGATTGGTCGGGGTATTTGTGGTGTTGCGCGGCATGGCATTTTTCGGCGATGCGCTGGCGCACTCGGTGTTGCCCGGGGTAGCGGTAGGATATTGGGTCGGCCATGGCGCGCGCGGACCGCTTTTTTGGTGGGCGTTGGCGACAGCGGTTATGGTGGCGCTGGGCATTGGCGGCATTAGCAAGGGAGGGCGGCTAAAGGAAGATACCGCCATCGGCATTATTTTTGCGGGTATGTTTGCGCTGGGCATTGCAATTATTTCCATGGGACGCAGTTATTCGGTGGATTTAGTGCATTTTCTTTTTGGCGATGTGCTGGGGGTGTCGTGGAACGACTTGGCTTTGACGGCTTCGTTTAGTTTTGTGGTCATGCTTGTTTTGTTTTTGTTCTACAAGGAATTTCTGGTGGTATCTTTTGATGAAACGCTTGCGCGGACGCTGCGCTTGCCGCATCGCGTGTTGTATTATGTGTTGCTGGTGCTGATGGCGGTAACGATTGTGGTGGCGATGCAGACCGTTGGGGTGGCGTTAATGTTGGCGATGCTGGTTACTCCTCCTGCCACGGCGTATTTATGGGCACGTCGCCTTCCGTCCATGATGATATTATCCGCGCTGATCGGAGCGTTATCGGGCGTGCTGGGATTGTATGTGTCGTATTACGCTGGCATGGCATCCGGCGCCGCCATCGTTCTGGTTTGCACAGCTTTATTTGGCATTTCTTTCCTTTTCACGCGCATGAAACCCAATGCAAAAACATTGGGGACAGAGAAGTAGCGCTCACCCCGCAAAGCAGCGAAGCCCGCCGAGGAAATCAGGGTAGGGCGGCTTGGCTCAAGCCGCCTTTAATTCTATGTCCATGGCGATCTAGTATTATCCGGTCCGCTGGGCCAGCGGACCCTACCTCAAGAACATTGGGGACAGAGAAGTAGCACTCACCCCGCAAAGCAGCGAAGAACACCGAGGAAATCAGGGTAGGGCGGCTTGGCCCAAGCCGCCATTGTTTCTATGTCCCTAACGATCTCTTGGGAAGAAGCAGAATGAAATCGGCTATCCTGCTTTTCGGCAGACAGCGCATCGAGCACTTTCCCGATGCGTGGATTCAATGCGGACGGTTCTTTGGCGCGGAAAAGATAGATATCTTCGACCATACCGATATAGACGTTCCATTGCCCAAGGCGTTGGATGAGGTCATGCTATTTCTCAAAAAACACGCGTTCCGTGGCGCTGATCTGTCCGAGGTGCGCCGCAAGGATGTCTGGAGCATACCGCTGGGGATTTTGCGTGAAGTGCTCGTCAACGCCCTTGTGCACAGCGACTACTCGCAGCGTGGCGCCCCCATCCGGGTCGTTTTTCTCGATGACCGGATTGAAGTCGAAAGTATGGGCATTCTACTGCCCGGCCTGACCGTTGAAGAGATGAAACAGGGCACCTCCCGTATCCGCAACCCGGTCCTTGCACGCGTTTTTAAGGAACTGAACCTGATCGAGCAGTGGGGCACCGGCGTACGTCGCATTTTCGCCGAAGCCCGGGAACTAGGCCTACCGGAACCGAAAATCGAGGAAATCGGCATGCGCCTGCGGTTTACCGTGTATTTGGCCGAACCGCATCGCATTCAGAACCAGCCGGGGCTAGAGTCAGGGGCAGAGTCAGGGGCAGAGTCAGGGGTAGAGTCAGGGGTAGAGTCAGATATGGCTATTCAGATTCTTTCATATCTGAAGGATACCGTTCTTTCCAAGTCTGAGATCGCCAAAGAGCTCGGCAAGACCAAACCAACCCGTTATCTCAACGATCTCATGGCGCGACTGTTGCAAGAGGGATATGTGCAATACACCATCCCCGACAAACCCAATAGCCGTTTGCAGAAATACCGGCTGACTCCGAAGGGCAGGGGCGTGGTGAAACGGCGACTTGGCCGAGAGCGCGTCTCGTCCTTCGTTACACATAAAGCGCCGCGTTATCGTCCGATTATGAGCCGTATTCCGGACGATCAGCTTGCCGTTGATCCCGACATCTCGGACAAAGAATTGGACGTCATGCTGCATAAACAGCTGGCCGAGATTGAGGCCCAACTGTTGGTCGATGGCCATGATGTGATGAAGCCCAGGGACAACGAAACGTATCCCGACTATCAAGCGCGGCTCCACGCCTACCTTAAACCGGCAAGGCGATGCTCGTGTGCATAGATAAGGTTACGTGCGTGCGTATGCACAAACTGATTGAGTTTTATTGGAACCAACGAATCCAGGAACTGAAAGACGCGCCGACGGATGACGATCAGGAGGAGCAGTACCGGATACGCCACGTCGAATGGATGCGTCACACCCGCATGGCCGTGGTGGTCAGCGAGGAGCAGGGCGAGGTCGCGAAGTTCCGCAAGTGGGATCTCGATATTAAGCCTCACCGGCGGCTGATCAAGGAGGGCATGGAGTTGCCGGACGAGATGCGCTGTATGTCGCAGTTCCATAATATGCAGCGCTTGGCGCTGGAGGACGCTTTCAAGGAGGAACAGCATCCATTCAGAATCGCCATCGTCTGCGCGATGTGGCTGACCGGCTTTGATGTGCCGTGCCTTTCGACGCTTTATCTGGATAAGCCGTTGAAAGCGCATACGCTGATGCAGGCCATCGCCCGTGCGAACCGGGTGCATGAAGGCAAGAGCAACGGGATGATTGTAGATTATTGCGGCATTCTAAAGAGCCTGCGGAAGGCGCTTTCCACCTTTGCTGGTACAGGCGACAATGGGCGGAAGGGCGACGATGACGAGACCGATCCAACCAAACCTGACGATGAGCTGCTGGATGATCTGGCGGAGGCGATCACTTTTGTGCGCGAATTTCTCACTGAACGTAACGCATCACTGGACCACATTGTCACGCTTACCGGTTTTAACCGGAACGCGGCCATCGTTGCCGCCAAGGAGGCCGCCAACGAGAACGACGAAACACGCAAGCGTTTTGAAGTTATGTGCCGCGCCGTGTTTGCCAAGTTTAAGGCGTGCATGCCGGTCGAGGGCGTAAACGAATACCGCGCGGACTATGGCGCCATCAATGTGGTTTATCAGAGTTTGCAGAAGGATCGTGATGAGGCAGATATCTCCGCCATCATCCGTCAACTTCATGGTCTGGTTGACGATGCCATTGACGTGCGCAAGGACCGGATTGCTGAAGAGCGCGGTCCTTATGATATTAGTAAGATCGATTTTGAGAAGCTGCGACAGGAGTTTGCGCGAAACCGCGCGAAACGGACCACGGTGCAGTGCCTGAAGGCGGCAATCGAACAACGCCTCCAGCGCCTTCTTTTGCAGAACCCTTTGAGGACTGACTTCCAGAGCCTCTACGAGGGGATTGTTGCCGAATACAACAGGGAAAAGGACCGGGTGACCATAGAAAAGACCTTCGAGGCACTGCTCACATACATGAAACGAATGAGCGAAGAACAAACGCGAGCTGCGCGTGAAGGCCTCGATGAAGAGTCGTTGGCTGTTTTTGACCTGTTGCGAAAATCGGATCTCTCCCCCAAAGAAATCAAACGCATCAAGGAAATGTCTGTCGAACTGCTGCAACGACTTAAGGCTGATAAATTGCGCATTGATCGTTGGACGGACAAGGAAGCTACGAGAGATGCGGTTCGCCTTGCCATTCGAGATTTTCTGTGGAGCGAGCCCACTGGACTTCCTGCCGAGCGCTACAATGAGGATGACGTCCAAGCACGTGCAGAAGACGTCTATCGCCATGTTTATCGAGTATATCCGTTTCTTCCATCGCCATATTATGATTCACAAGTCGCCTGACCGTTGTGTGAGCCAATGAACTGGTTGCCGCCTTTAATTCTATGCCCCTGGCGATCTAGTATTATCCGGTCCGCTGGGCCAGCGGACCCTACCCCAAGAACATTGGGGACAGAGAAGTAGATTTCATCGGGGTCGGTATCGGTATCGAAATCGGGTCTCGTCCTCCGCAAAGCAGCGAAGCCCGCCGAGGAAATCAGGGTAGGGCGGCTTGGCCCAAGCCGCCATTAATTCTATGTCCCTGGCGCTCTAGTGTTATCCGGTCCGCTGGGCCAGCGGACCCTACCCCAGATTTTCCCTCTGCGCCCCTGCGTCTTTGCGGGAGATACTATCAGGAAAAGGGACAGAGAAATAAGGCGGGGGGCGATTAGGGCGCGCAGTTCGTGATGGAAGGTTGGAATAATGGACTGGCGGAGAGGGAGGGATTCGAACCCTCGTTACGCCTTTTCAAGCGTAAAACGGATTAGCAATCCGCCGCTTTCAACCACTCAGCCACCTCTCCCCATCTCTTCTATTCCCGTGCGATAATGGCACATGATGGTTAAGACTATCCCATGGTCATCCTCTAGCGCAAGCGGGAATGCGTTAGGAAACGCAATTTTTGTGCGGGTAGGTTGACGCGCGGGGGCCGCGTATGGTAATGATTTCCTTTTCCAAGCCAACATAGCTCAGTTGGTAGAGCAGCTCATTCGTAATGAGCAGGTCGTCGGTTCGAATCCGACTGTTGGCTCCATACAGATTGCGAACCGGTACAGGAGATTACACCCATGCGTGCCGTTACCCTCATATTCATTAGCTTATTTTTTGCAAGCGAACATGCGCAAAGCGACGCTCCCCTGGAACCCCTTTTGGCCGGTCATCGCGCGTTCGCTTTTGACTTGTACCGCGAAATACGCGAGGAAGATCGTCATTTGTTTTTCTCTCCGCATAGTGTGTCCATGGCCTTGCTGATGACGTCCGCAGGCGCCCGAGGCGAAACCCGGCAGGAAATGCTCGACACGCTTTGCTACCCGGACGATGCGCAGGATCTCCACGCAGCCGCGCATGCGCTGCATCAGACGTTGAAAGAAGCGGAAGCGCCAGGGCATGTGGAACTTCACGAAGCCAATGGGTTGTGGCCCGCCAAAGGGTTCACCCTGCAACCCGATTTCCTGTCCACCATGAACAGAATGTACAACACCGACGTAGAAGCGTTGGATTACAGCAAGCCCGTGGAGGCGGCACAAACCATCAATGCATGGATTGAAAAACAAACGCGCGATTTGCTTAAAAATGTGGTGTCGCCTGACGCGTTATCACCCCTGACCCGGCTGGTGTTGGCCAATGCCATCTATTTTAAAGGCGACTGGTTGTTGCCGTTTGACGAAAAGCTAACCAAACCTGCTCCTTTTCATCTCGCCGATGGCACGCGTAAAGATATCCCCATGATGAGAGGGGAACTGGCGAAGGTGTCCTACGCCAAATTGGACGACATGGCTTTGCTTGCGCTGCCGTATTCCGGTCGCACCATGAGTATGTTGATCGCGTTGCCGGATGATCCGGATGGGTTGTCCCGCATCGAAGATCAACTTTCCCCGGCGCTTTTCGCGTCCTGGCTCGAGGCGCTGCAGCGCCGTACAGTGCATGTAACTTTGCCTGTGTTTACCATGACATCGGAATTTCAGTTGAATCCGGTGTTAAAAAAATTAGGTATGACGCGGGCGTTTGCGTCGGGTCGCGCGGATTTGTCGGGGATCGGATCGCGTCCCGGCGATTTATTCATCAGCGATGTGTTTCACAAAGCGTATGTGGACGTGAACGAAACCGGCACGGAAGCCGCTGCGGTGACCACAGTAATGATCCGGGCCACCTCGGTGTCCATGGATCCGCGTTTTGTCGCCGATAAACCGTTTCTGTTTTTTATCTACGATCATGCTTCGGAATCCATTCTGTTCATGGGCCGGTTCAGTCATCCCTGAATGCCCACGCGCATTCATTCTTTTTATCGCTGGAAACACGCACCGGTTTGCTGGTATACATCGGAGCTATGAGTGAATCCGCCAAAGCATATCCGCCTGGACCGATGCGGCAATACCGCGGGCCGCAGAAAGACGAGCCACCGCCTCGTGCGCGTCGTCCGCGTCATGTCGAATTAATTGCTTTGTTTTCAGCGCTCGCGGTTTTGTTTCTTGTTATTGCATGGTATATCCCCATCAAAACCTTTTTGCTCCGTCATTCCGGGCCCCGCCTAACCGCAGAGCCGCGCGAAAGTTACACTTTTGCGGCGCTGGCGTATGGCCCTGTCGGACCGGACGGCGTATCCCTTGACCAATTGACAGCGCATGTAGATGCGTTGACGTCGCATGGCTATGTGCCGATTGCCTTGGACGATGTGGTGCATTTGCTTCGCACAGGGCGCCCTTTGCCTCCTAATGCGGTTTTGTTGACGTTTGATCAACCGCGCGCGGACACGTGGCGGGATGTCGCGTCGTTAATCCGGACTTCAGGTTGGCGCGCCACACTTTTCCTCGATCCGTCCGGAGATGGCGAGCAGGCTTATCGCGTGCTTTCCTCGCGCGATATCCGCGTGGCATTAGGCGAACGCCGATGGGAAATAGGCTCGTTGGGATGGGGCATGAACCGGCCTGTGCCGGTCAACGAAGATGGAGCCGATGGCCCGTTTTTTACGTCATTGGCATGGATGGGCGATGTGCAGCGCCATGAAACCGTGTATGATTTTCGTGATCGCTTGGTGGATAATCTGGATCGTGCGAGGCGGGAAATCCAACGCGAAGCGCTGGTATCCCCGCGCGCCTTTGCCTATCCCGGAGGATATTACGGATCGCGCTACGCGGAACCTCTCGCGCGCCGGTACATACGCATGGCCTTGGTGTCGCGCGCGCACGACCTAGCTTTTCTTTCCGGCGAGCTGGCCTATAACACGCGTCATAGCGACCCGATGCGATTAAACCGGTTGCGGGTTGATGCGACATGGAACGCCACGGATTTAATCCAGCGTCTGCAATGGTTAGCGGATGCTTCCCCTTTGCTTCGGTATGCGGATGGGCAGGTGGAGCCGGGTGCATGGATGATGGACGGGCATGGGGTGGCTGTAAGCAACCAATGGATGATGTTGTCGAGAGAAAGTCAAGCATACGCATATCCGCGCGTCTGGATGGCCGGGGGCGAAGGAACGGGGGATGGGGTTTATGCCTCCGAAGTCCGGGTTGCAGCCGGTTCGGTCAGTTGGTATATCGGCGCGTCCGACGATGAATCATTGGGTGTGCGGATCACGCTTACATCCGACGGCCGGGTTGCCGCGCATGCGTTGCGTCGCGAGTTGGAGGCGGAACCGTTGGCGGAAAGTCAGGTGTCTCCCGCGCAGGATGGTCTGTATGTTTTTCGCGCGATGCGGCGCGGTACGCTTCTTCATGTGACATTGAATGAAGAAGATGTTTTTTCACATCCTATACGGTTTCGCTCGGTGCAACCGGGCCATGCAGGCATCGGAGCGGGTATTCTGGGGGACGCGTCCCGGGTGCAAGTCCGCCGTTGCACGTGGTCTCCCATGCCTGAGCATGTGGCCACCTGGGATGGCGAGCAAGCGTCCATGGCGCGCGTGGCGCATTATCTGCATCGGCATGCGTACCGTTTCCCGTATATGAGCCCTGCGTTGCCGCATGAACAAGGGCTGGAAGCCGTGAATGCATTATGGGCTGAACTTATGCCGCCGGTGCATAGTTTGGCGGGCATGTATGCGTCCCGTGTTTATCCCGCGCTGACCGTGTCCACCGCGCTGGATCCCTACCGCGCGTTGCCTCCAACAGACTGGTTGCCCTGGATGGAGCAATTGGATTGCGATGGCATTCTGCTGCGTTTGATCGAAACAGATGATGCGCGTGCGCAGGATTGGGTGGCCTGGATTGGAGAAGCGCATACGGTGTTACAGCGCGCGGGAAAATCGCTGATGATTCGTATGCCGCGCGCATTTGAACAACTGCACAACGTGCAGGCCATGTTGGGCGTGTTGCCCGGGGTGCAGCTTGTGCGCACGGATCAGGATGGTTCGCACGAAGACGAAACATCGGATCGCGCGGTTGTTGTTAGAGAGGAACAAATTGATGAACAATGGCCTGCGCTGGCGGAATGGCCTTTGTACGATGAACTCAAAGCCGATCAGGATCAGGTTGCGGCTCATGACACCCGGCGCGAAGCGGAACGTTTGGAGCGGGAAGGGGAGCAGGCGTTGCGCGACGGTCGTTTTGAAGATGCGATTGTCTTTTATTCGGATTGGCATGAGTTGGACGCCACCAATCCGACGCCGCTTAATAAAATGGCGGAAGCGCTCCTCCGATTGCGTTTCCGGGACGAAGCCGTTGATTTTCTTGCGCTAAGTCTTGAATTGGATCCGGGGCAGATCGAACGAGCCATGGCGCTGGCGGAGTGGCTGGACGTGTTGGGTCGTGAAGAAGAAGCGCGGATGTGGCTGAACCGCTATGCGTTGCTGTTTCCCGGCGATGCGCGGATTCAGATCGCGCAAGTCAAATGGTTGTTGCGTCGCAACCGTTTACCGGAGGCGCGAGAACGGGCATTGACGTTGCATGCGCGCGAGCCGGACCATCTGGAAGCAGCGGTGTTGGCGTTGCAACTTGCGGAGCGGAGCGAGGACCGGCGCAGCGCGGTAGGCGTTTTGTTGGATGCGGCAGAACAGCCTGAGCAGCATCGCGCGTTGATTGAGTTTGTGCGCGCGTATGATTTGCTGATGTTGCCGGAAACAGAACTTTTAGCCAACGTGATGATGACGATGATAGATCAGGTAACGGATCCCCGCGCGCGCCGTTTGCTTCGCGAAATGTATCCGCGAAAAGACGTGCTGCGGGAAACATACAGCGACGCCCGGTTATCCGATGCATGGCGTCTGGATGGTGGCGAAGCGCAGGAAGCGCCAGGGGGCGTGCGTTTACAAACGGAACCGGAACGCCAAACATTATCCGCCATTTTACTGGGCTCGCATGGATGGCGCGATACGTTTGTGGAAGCGCGCGCGCAGCGGGGGCAAGGCCAACTCTGGCTGACCGCGCGTCAAACCCGTCGGCATTTGCTGCGATTTGGGTGGGATGAAAGTCGCGGGCAATGGCTGCTGCAATGGTGGGATGATCGGAATCAAGCGCTTGATGTGGCGGTGTCCATGCCGGCCGAAGCGCCGGATCCCGACTGGTCCGAAGCTACGCTGCGTCTGGAAGTCCGCGGACGCGGTGCCATGGGATTTGTGAACGGCGAAGCGATGTTTGATGCGCCGCTTCGCATCCCGGCCGATATGGGACCGGGCCGGGTCACGCTTGAAGCGTTTGATGACCAACCCGGCGCCGCGCATTTTATGCTGGCATCGGTTTCAGCAGGCCCTTTGCCTATGCGTATGGCGCTTTTGCAAGGGGACACACCCGCAGCGGTTGAACAGGAAATCCAACAATTCCAACCGCTACGCTCCAGAGTAACCGACTTGGCGCCTGTATGGTTTGCGCGTGATGATGACGGCGAGTGGATAAGCGATGTCCATGTGGATGACGGTCTTGCCCGTTTGCTGGCGCGTTATTACGGCTACCGGTTGATGCCGGTGGCGCGCATGCCCAGCGTGGAGGGATTATCCGGACATGCTTTGCGTGATTTGATTAATCTGCATGATGTGGACGGGTTGACGATATGGTGTGAACAAGCGCCGACCGAGGAGTGGTTCGAGACATTCTCTACCTTGACGGAAGTAGCCGGGTTGACGTTGATCTTTTTGAACAAAGACGCCGACCGCGCGTTTGGCATGGGCATGGCTGAAAACCCGGGACGCGCATCAAACGGCGCGTTTCCCGTGCAGGTGATCCCTTGGCGCGGTGAGGCGGAAACAACCGGTCAGGAATGGAGCGACACGTCGGTGTTGTTTACCTTTGATGTCCCTGTGGAACCATGACGTATGCGTGTGCTAAATAAAGTGTCTTCAATGCAGGAATGGTCTTTGCGCCAGCGGTACAATGGCGCGCGTGTCAGCCTGGTCCCGACGATGGGCTATTTGCATGAAGGCCACCTCTCGCTTATCCGCCTTGCGCGTGAGCACAGCGAGCGCGTGGTAGTCAGTGTGTTTGTGAATCCTACCCAGTTCGGTCCGACCGAAGATTATGAAAAATATCCGCGGGATACCCAACGCGATTTAATGGCATGCGATACCGAGAATGTGGATGTCGTGCTATTGCCGTCCCCGACGGAAATGTATGCGCATGGCGCTTCGGTATGGGTGGATGAATCCCACGTTTCAGCAACATACGAAGGCGCGCAGCGTCCGGGACATTTCCGGGGTGTGCTGACTGTTGTTGCAAAATTATTTAATGCAGTACAGCCATCGGTAGCGGTATTTGGCGAGAAAGATGCGCAACAATTATGGCTGATTAAACACATGGTTAAAGACTTGTTTTATCCGATCCGCATTGAGTCCGGCCCGACGCGGCGTGAGCCGGATGGCTTGGCGATGAGTTCGCGCAACGTTTATTTATCCCGGGAAGACCGTGCAGCGGCGGTATGTTTGTACAAAGGTTTATCGGAAGCGCGCACGCGTCACCGGGCGGGCGAATTCCGTGCCGGGCTTTTACTGGCGGCCGCGATGGCGCACATCCGTCCGGTTGTTCAGGCGAAAGTGGATTACCTGGATATTGTGTCGGAAGCGGCGTTTACTCCCTTGGAACAGGTGGACGAACCCGCCCGCATGATTGTGGCGGCGCGGTTTGGCAAAACACGATTAATTGATACTATGCGGCTGGATGTGTAAGCGGGTTATCGCGTCATTTCCGCCCGCACTGCTTTGCCAATTTTTTCGAGGGTATACGGTTTACGTACGTACTGCCCCGCGCCCAGTTTGCGGGCTTCCGCGACGCGCTGCGTTTCCGCGTATCCGCTGATTAATACACAGCGCTGCCCGGGCGCGATCGTAAGCAGTTTGCGATAGATATCCAGCCCGTCCGGCCCGTTTTCGATAATCATATCGAGCAGGACAAGATCATACGAGCTTTGTTCAAAAGCCTCCACTGCTTCGTCCATGCCGGATGCGGTATCCACGGTGTAGCCGAGTTTAACCAGAATTCGTCGGGCCAGCTCGCGTTGTTCGCGCACATCGTCCACGACCAGGATGCGACCCTCGCCGTGATACGATTCTACGGTATCTTCGCGAGGAGGCACCATGGCTTGATCGGATAACGGAAAATACAGCATGAACTCCGTGCCTTTATTTTTTTGGCTGCGTACGTCAATTGCGCCGCGCATGTCGCGGACAACTCCGTATACAATAGCTAAACCCAGACCGGTTCCGCTGCGGCCCATTTTTTTGCTGGTATAAAACGGCTCGAAAATATGATTCAAATCCTCGCCGGAAATGCCGCATCCCGTGTCGGCAACGCGCATGACCACATAACGTCCGGGCTCGATGGTGTCAAACCGTCCTGTAGGCGCATGCACGTGTTCCAGCGTCGTGGATACCGTGACTGTTCCGGGGCCTTGGATGGATTCCATGGCATTCACGACGAGATTCATAATCGTTTGATTCAACGGACTGGCCGCTCCCGACACCACGGGATCCTCCGGGGTTAAACGCGGATGTATGGATATCTCCGGATGAGCCCGTTTCACGCTTTGAAATTCAGCGCTTTGCAGATAATTATGGATTACCTCGTTGATGCGCAGCGGGGCCAGTTGCACATGGCCGCGGCGGGCTAACGTCAATAAATCCTGGATGACCCCGGAGGCGCGCAACGCCGAATCGCGCATCATAATAATATCGGGCGCCACGGGATGGTCGTCCGGTAAATCCGCCAGAATCAAATCCGGAAACCCTACCAGAGGCCCGAGGATATTGTTTAGATCATGCGCCACGCCCCCTGCCAGAAGGCCTAACGACTGCATACGCTCGGCGCGGGCCAGACGCGCTTGTAACTCCTGTTCGCGTTCTTCAATGCGTTTCGTGTCGGAAATATCAAACATAACGCCGTGGACAAAATGCGGTTTTCCGGCCGGGTCGCGCATGTATTCGCCATGGTTCCGTATCCAGCGTGTCGTGCCGTCCCGGGTTACAGCTCTATATTCGAGGAAAAAAGGTTCCCCGGTTTCGTTATGTTTTTCAATTTCCCGGGTAATGCGGTCGCGGTCGGCCTCGTGCATGGAGGTAATCCACAACACAGGATTGTCCGTCCATTGCGCGCATTTATAACCAAGTACTTGCTCAATTTGCGGACTGATAAACGTGGTGCGGGGTACGTCTTCTTCCAGACTCACAATATAACTGATCGCGGGCACTTGTTCGACCAAGGTCCTGTATTTCATTTCGGCCTGGGTCAATTGTTCGTACATCGCGCGATTGGTCGTGATGTCCTCGCAAAGAATATGAATCAAAAGCGTCTGATCCGGCTGGCGCACGGCTTTCGCGGTTTCCCGCACCCAAAGCGTGGAATCGTCCCGCCGTATTTTGCGGAATTCCCATTGAATAACCGAGTCAGGATCGGAGAGACAGCGCGCGATTTGCCCGGCCACAAATGCCCGATCCTCTTCGTGAAATACTTCGCGCACGGGTTTGCCAATCAATTCCTCGATCGTGTACCCCAGCGTTTGCGCGCCGGCTTCATTCACCGCGACAATCGCGCCTTGTTCGTCCACAATAAAATACATGACCGGCAGCATGTCGAATAAGACTTGCTGCGCGTGATTCGATTCCGCAGTGGTATGGGCGTCTGTATTTTGGGAAGCGTTATCCGTAGCCATGATTCTTTCCCTATACCCCGAACTTCGCTGATTGATCAATGATTTTGTATAGTAGATAAATTTTTAGCGATACTTGACGCGGCATGGTATTTCCATTAGGGTTTAACGCACTAAACGCGCGTGACTTGGTTTTTTGATTCAAGACTCATGTCACGAGAGATTTTGCCATCATGAATCTAACATTAGCGGGAAAGGTCGTGCATGTGAATATTTCCTTTCGAAGAGCGACGCGTACGGCATGCGCAGTCATGATTTTGTTCATGCTCGGTGGCGGGACCGTTCGAGCGGCAACCGAGGTAGAGCGTGAATTTGAATTCGCTTCCGGTCTCGTGGACATGCGCTTTGCCGATTTAGCCAATCGTGTTGTGAACCGGCTGGTTCGCGAGCATCCCGATCAGGAAGAAGCGGCCAAACGCATTCAAGGCGAAATTCTTGTGCAGCAGCAAAAATTTGACGAAGCCGAGGCTTTGTTGGACAGCATGCCCGCGCGCGAAATACAGACATACGCCTTGCACCTGAAAATAGCCAACGGCTATTTCCGTGTCGGCAATACCGATAAAGCTTCGGAATTGTATAAATCGTTTTTTGACGCTTTTGGAGGGGAACCTCCGAAAGAAGGGGAGCTTGGACGGTTTTATCAAGAAGCCGCTTATACGTATGCCCAGATGATGGAGAGGATGGGGCGTCGCGCGGAGGCGGCGGACGCTTATCGTCGCTTGCTGGATGCGGGGTTAAGCGATCCGGATGTTAAACGTAAATTGCAATACGATTTGGCCCTATCGTACTTGCAGCTTGGACGCGATGCCTCGGGTGATCAGAAAAACACCTACCTCGATCAGGCGATGCAATTAAGCAAAGACCTGCAATGGGGCGGGTACGATTTGTGGTTCGGCCAATCCATTCCCATTATGGCGCATGTTGAAATGGAGCGAGGCCGGGATGACGAAGCCCGGGCGTTGCTGCGCGATTACCGGGAGGATTTGGATCAAATTGAAAAGGCCTTGCTGGCGGAAGACGTGCCACTCGCCGTGAGCCCGCTGGCAGGAGCGCGTTTTCTGCTGGGCGAATTATATGAAAAACAATATCAGGAAATGAAGAGCGCCAATCAACCCGAAACCGAATTAGTCCAAAAGCTGGGTCAGGCGTTGACGGAATTTTACAACGTCTTCGCGAAATACGGGGAAAGCGAGTGGGGCCCGCAGGCTGGCAGGCGCGGGCGCGCCATTATTGATACGCTTGAAAAAGAATATGGGCGCAACGTCAATATTGATATGAATCCCGAGCAGGTGCGCACCGCGGTGCTGGCGCAATACCGGACAGCCGATGATTTATTCCGCCAGAAAAAATACGAAGAAGCTATCCCGGAATACTTGTTAATTTTAAATGTATACCCTGAAGTGGAACCCTCCATCCGCGCGCTGGCTAATGTAGCGCTTGCGTATGCACACATCGAAGACACGTTATCTGTGCGGATGTTAACCGACTATTTGGCTGAACGGTTTGGGGGCCAGACAATACCCGGCAATGCATTGCTTGCGTTGGGCAAGTTTTACGTGGAGCGTGAAGACGAGGACATGTACTCCGCCATTTTCGATCGTTTTCTCGAAGCGTTCCCGGAACATGATCGCGCGCCAGCCTTGATGTTTGACATGGCCCGCATGCGCGAAGCCGCCGGGGATATCGAGGCTTCGGAGCGATATTATCGCACGCTTCTGGAAAAATATCCCGAAGATCGTTTTGCATTACGCGCGATGTATGCGTTGGCTATTAATGCGTATGAAAGCAAGGATTTTGATGCCGCGGCGCCTTTATTTGCATCGTATGTCAAGGAATCAAGGCCTGGCGCCGACCGCATTCGCGCCCAGTTTCTGATGGGCGATGCATTGCAGCAACAAGACAAATTCAGGGAAGCGATACAGGCCTTTGGTCAAATCATTTCCTGGCTGAACCGGGACAATGCCCCCGACAATGCGCGCGCGGAAGACGCGGCACAAAACGCGGATTTTCTTGAAAAATCCCTTTTCTTTGTCGGCTATTGTTTTGGGCGCATGAGCGAGCCTGAATCGCAAGTGCCTGCGTTCCGCAAAAGAGCGATCACGGCGTACGAGCAATTCCTGTCCCGTTATGAAAACTCGCCGCTGGCGCCCAAAGCCTTGCGAGACAAAGGCGCCATGCAACTGGCGCTGGGGGAAAGCGCGGAAGCGGCGGAAACGTTTGATGAACTGGCGTCCCGGTATCCGGATTCGGAAGAAGGGAAAAGCGCATTGTTTGCGCTGGTGAGTTCCGCGTTGGACATTGGCGAAAACCAAATTGCGCGTGACGCGTTTAACCGGATGATGGAGACTCCTGACGCCTATTCCCCGGAGGAATTTACGCGCATTGGGCAATTGTTGCTTAATGCAGGCTTGTACGAAGACGTGATCCCGGCCTACCGCGCGGTGGTAGACAACACAGAAGACCGGCGCATGTTGGAAATGGCGCTGTTCGGGCTAGGCACGGCCTACAGTCGTCAAGGAGCCCACGAGGAAGCGGCTAAATCCCTGGCGGATCTTCTGGAACGCTTCCCCAAATCCGGCTATTTCTACGATGCGCAATACTTGCTGGCCCGCTCCCTTCGTCTGGCCGGGCGCCCGTCCGAAGCGATTGCGCCATTAAGCAATATCCTGCGTTTCTCTAGGGATAATGTGCGCAATCAACGGGCCCAGTTTGAGTTGGCGTTGACGCAGGTGGCCACCGACGACAAACAAGCGGCGCTGGGATCTTTTCAACGTATATCGTTGTTGCAGGATCCGCGTGACCCGCGCAACGAACCTATTCTGGATATCATCGAGGAAAGCTTAATTGAAGCCGCGCGGTTAGCGATGGAATTGGAATTGTATAACGAAGTCGAAGATACCGCGGAGCAATACGTCAACGATTTCCCGCGTGGGCAATATTTGGAAGAAATACGAGACCTTCGAAGCACCGCCCGCTTGCGTGCCGAAACAGCTTCAGTGCAGGAATAACGAAAGAAATAGGTGATCTATGAACATAAACAACATACGTAATCGTTTCCGGTTGAGCGCAGCCGTGTATTTGACCGTCAGCGTGGTGGCCGCACAAGCGCAATATGTAATTCTTAATGACGGGACGCGCATGGAAGGCACCAGTATTCGCGTGCGGAGCAACGGCGATGTAACGTTGTCCAGGCCCGGCGGCGATGTGACGTATACGCGCGGTCAATACCGGGAAGCGTGGGGTCCTCGACCTGCGGAGATGGATCAAGCCCGGCAGTTGCTGGAAGCGCGTCAGTTTGATCAGGCCATTCCCTTGCTGGAAGACGTGCTGACCAATTCCAGGAATCTTGGCTGGGATCAAGAAGCGTTAATGATGATTGGCCGCGCCCAAGCGGGCAAAGGCGATTACAGCGCGGCTATATCCTCGTTTGAGCGATTATTCCGGGAAAATCCGTCCCGGCGTGAGCATCCGGCAACGCGCTGGGCTTACTTTAACTCCTTGCTGGGCACCGAGCAATACGAACGTCTTGAGCCGCTGCTTGACGACCTTATTGCCAAAGGTGACCGGGCCGAAGCTGCTCGCGCGCAAATCATGCGGGGCGACATTAAGAAACAGCGAGGGCTAACGGAAGAAGCATTGCTGGATTATTTGCGCACGGTTATTTTGTTTGATGCCGTCCGGGACGTGCAGCCTGAAGCTTTATTCAAAGCGGGCGAGGCGCTGGACGAAATGCGTGATCCGCGTGCCAACTCCATGTACGAGCGTATCGTGGAGGATTACAGCGGAAGCCCGTTTGCCCAGCAAGCGCGTGGGAAATTATAATCTTATTTTGATATGTACATAAAAAAAGGAAATTGCTATAACCATCCAAGCGAAATGCAGTTCTTTTAAGGAGAGATCATTATGCGGAAATTACGATTAAGCATGTTGTTGGCCCTAAGCGCGTCGGTCCTGCTCATTGGTTCCATACATTCCATGGCTCAAGATGATGCGCCGGAAGCTAACGGGGACACCGTGGCTGTTGCGCCCGGTCTGGAAGTGGAAGCGGAAGCCGCGGCAGCGCCTCAAGGGCCGGGCTTTTTCCAGATTGTAACCGGCGCCGGCGTGCTTGGCGTTGTTTTGTGGCTTACGCTTTTTATTGCCTCGGTGGCAGGCATTGCGTTGATTGTAGATTCTTTTATTACGATTCGCGCGCCTAAAATTGCGCCGCAACATCTGGTAGATGAAGTGCGATCTGCGATGGAGCAGGGCGATGTTATGAAAGCATTAAAACATTGCGAAGACGAGCCCGGACCGCTGGCCAATATTCTTTCAGCAGGATTTACCAATGTAGAAGAAGGGTTTGAAGCGATTCAGGATGCTGTGGCTGTTGCAGCCGATCTGGAAGGCGAAATATTGATGCAGCGGGTGAACTACTTGAACGTAGTAGGCAATCTTGCCCCGATGTTAGGACTGTTAGGCACGGTACAAGGTATGATCTTCGCGTTTGCCACGCTGGGTACGGCTGCAGAAGGCGCGGCGAAACAAGCGGCGTTGGCCTTGAACATCTCGCAGGCCTTGTTCACAACGGCAGGTGGGTTGGCGATAGCGGTGCCGGCGGTGGCGTTTTTCTATTATTTCCGTAACCGTGCGGCGACGATCATTTTGAACATGGAAGGCCAAACCATGGATTTGATCAAAGTCTTCCGCAACGTGGAAGTGGTGGACGAATAAAGGCATGAATATCCGACCGGTATTTTGGCGGAGCCAATATGTCTAAAAGAAAAAAGAAAGCGTTAATGGCGGCAAGCGGCATCAACATGACGCCCATGATTGATATCGTTTTCCAAATGATCATTTTCTTTGTGTTGACCGTGGAAATGGAACGCGATTCCTTGGATCCCAATATGAATCTGTCCTTATCTCCGCATGGCCCGGCGGTAGAGAAAAAAGACCCGCGTACTGTAACCATTGATGTGAGCGCGCGGGGCCGGATTTCATTAGGTCGCGTGCCTGTCTCGGCAGAGCAGCTTTACGCCATCATGCGCAATACGGTGAGCACATACGGACAAAGCACGCCGGTTGTGATTCGGGGCGATTCGCGTACTTTACACGAAGAAGTGAAGCGGGTAATGGATATATGTACCAGCGCAGGACTCTGGAAAGTGCAATTTGCCGCCATCAAAGATAAAAATTAGCGTTGAAAGGATATCATGGCGCATAAACGCAGGCGAAAGCGGCAGTTAGTCGAGGAAATCGAACTTTCGATGACCCCGATGATTGATATTGTCTTCCAACTTCTCATTTACTTTATTGTTACGTTCGAGCCACAGGATGTCATGGCCCACCTGGACGTGTACCGTCCTTCCCCTGAAGACAGAAAAGAACAGACGGAAACTCCGCCAAACTTAATCCGGGTGGAAGTTTATGCGGAAGGGTATATTATTAATGAACGAAGAGTTGGGTTAACCGAGTTGGAACGTGTCATGACAAGGCTTGCGGCTATTGATAAAAATCAAACGATTCTTATTATGGCAACCGCCAACTCCAAGCACGATCAATTAATTAATGTATTGGATTTATGTTCCAAGACCGGCTTGAAAAATTTATCCGTGGTCAGCACAAACTAGGAGTCATGCCATGGTAATGAGCAAGCATATGCGGAAAAAAATACTGGAACATTTGATCGGTCCGACCGGATCGGTCATTTTGCATATTCTCCTAGTTATTGCCTTGGTGAAATTTGTGGTCTTAGACACACGCGAAGGGCAGACCGAAATTGAAGTGGCCATGATGGAAATGGAAACCGTGGATATCGAGGATGTCCTGGACGAAATCGAGGAGGAAATCGAGCCGCTTGATTTCGAAATGGATATTGATATGCCGGACGTGGATGTGGACGTGGAAACACCAACCGAGCCGGAGGATTTTACGCAGCCGGAAGCCAATGTCGAGTTCACGGCATTGGATGTGCAGAATATGGATAGTCCCCTGACGATGCAGGGCCTATATTCCGGGCGATCAGCGGCGGGGCGCGCGGCCCGGCTACGCCAGTATGGTGGTCGTTGGGGAAAACACACCGAAGCGGCGGTGATTAAAGCGCTGAACTGGCTGAAGGAAAATCAATTGGAAAACGGCTCGTGGGCGCATGGCGGTCCTTCCACCGCTATGACAGGACTGGGTATCCTGACGTTTCTTGCGCATGGGGAAACCGTAGACTCGGAGAATTATGGGCCAACGGTACTACGCGCCATTCAATATCTGCTGGGTCAACTGAAGCCCGATGGTCACTTTAAAGATACTGGCGGTCAACATTCGTATGGCAATGCGATCGGCGCTTATGCGGTCAGTGAAGCATTTGCTATGACGCGTATTCCGGATTTGCGGGAAGCGATGAATCGCTCTATTCAGGTGATTGTGAATGGCCAACAGCCCGGAGGCGGCTGGGACTATGGCTACAAACAAGGGGCTCGCCGGGACACGAGTGTTATTGGATGGCAGGTGCAGGCGTTGAAAGCGGCGCAATTGGCCGGATCAAGCATAGAAGGTTTACAGGAATCGTTGGATAAAGCTATTAATGAATTGCCTTCTGTGTATAACCCGGAAGTGGGATCATTTGGCTACACGGAACGGGGAGGGGCTAATTTAAGTAGCACATCTTTAAGTATGACATCCATTGCATTGCTGTGTTATCAGCTCACTGGAAATGCGCGCAGACCGGAAGCACGAGGCGCGATTCAACTTATGGAAGCCGCCCGCTGTGATTGGGAGAATCCGGATCGCTATGCTATGTACCGGTGGTATTATTACACCCAGATCAAATTCCAGCACGGCGGAGGCACATGGAGCGATTGGAATAATCAATTTGCGCCTCAGTATGTGCGCAATCAAAATGAAGACGGTAGTTGGACGTCCCCATCAGGCAAATTGGGAGCAGGTGGAGGAAGCGAAGTAAACTATGGTCCGGCGTATTCCACCACGTTGGCCGCGCTGGCCCTCCAAGTCTATTACCGGTTATTGCCAACATTCGCGGTGCAAGACCAACAAGAACCTGCGGAACCAGCAACACCGGAAGAGTCCGGTGATATCGTTATCGAAATTAGCTGATTCGTAACGTGCATGGTTGATTTAGCGAACGGTCGGGCTTGCACGGAGCCATCATCATGGTATCATGCGCCCCAGTTATGAAAGCCACCGATCTTAGAGGCATTCTGGGGTATATTGCCCGGTTCAGGGACCGACTGTTTGTGTTGAACATTGACAGCGCCGTGCTCGACGCAGAGAATTTCCGGAATTTGCTGTTAGACGTTTCTGTCCTGCGCAGTCTGAACATCAATATTGTGCTGGTGCATGGCGCAAGTCGCCGCATTCTCCGCATAGCCCAAGACATGCAGGGAACACCTTCCGATCTCGAAGGGATGGGCATTACCGATGAAGCCACCCGGGAATGGGCCGTGTTGGCGGCAAACCGGTATGCCCATGATATTCTGGAAGGTTTGGCGGAGACCAACGTGCGGGCTTGTGTTACTAACGCGATCGTAGCCCATCCTGCAGGCATAAAAGGAGGGCGTGATCACTTGTGGACCGGCAAAGTCGAAAAAGTGGATGCGCCTTATTTGTTGGCTTTGATTCATGAGGGAATCGTTCCTGTTGTTCCTCCGCTTGGCTTTGATGGAAACGGTCAAACCTACCGGGTGAACTCCGATCAAGTCGCGCTTGAAGTCGCGGAAGCGCTGCATGCAGCCAAGCTTATGTTTATTACAACAAGCAATGGCGTGGAAGGCGGGGGCAAGCTAACCACGCAGTTTTCCGTGACGGAAGCCGCGGCGTTTTTAAAGAAAAATAAATCCCGTTTAAGCCACGATATGGTCTCTAAATTGGAGCATGGATTGCGCGCGTGCCGCAACGGCGTGCAACGGGCTCACATTATTGATGGATTACAGGATGAAGCCTTGCTGGGCGAAGTTTTTTCCAACGAAGGCGTTGGCACGATGATTTATGCCAACGACTACCAAGCCATACGACCTGCGCACAAAAAAGATGTCAGCGCGATCATGAGCTTAATCCGGGAAGGTGTCTCGGCGGAAGAACTGGTGGCGCGGACGCGTCAAGAAGTAGCGGATCGGATTCAGGATTTTTATGTGTTTGAAGTAGACCGTAATATTATAGGGTGTGTGGCGTTGCGTGTGCATGAAGAGCGCAACGTCGGCGAGCTTCAGTGCTTGTTTGTGGCGGAAGCGCACGAAAATCAAGGTGTGGGACGGAAATTAATGCAGTTTGTGGAGACGCGGGCCAAAGAATTGAAGTTGTCGCAAATTCTTGCGCTGTCCACGCAGGCGTTTAATTATTTCCAACAACAAGGGGGCTTTCGCCCGGGAGATATCACGCTGTTGCCGGATGATCGCCGTATGGCGTATGAACATAGTGGGCGGCAATCTAAAATTCTATATAAGATTATTAACTAATGCGAACCATACATTTATTAGCTTTTTGGGCGCTGGGCGTATGGCCCGGCTTGGCGTCGGCTCAATACATTCGAACACCGGAGGCCGGTGAACATAACCGCAGGCAGGCGCCTGTACGGGCGGAAGTAGAAGCCGAACCGGAACAAGCCAATCAGGCCGACGAAATAGATGCGCCGGACGCCCTAGCGCTTGATTTAAGCGCCGACCGCCTCGAATACGATGCCGATCGCAGAGTTATGATGGCGGTCGGCAACGTAGTAGCGCGCCACGCAGGCGATGTGTTGACGTGTGATTACCTTGAGTATCACACAGGTACGCAAGCTGCGCTTGCGCGAGGCAACGTCCAATTTAACCGCGCGGGCCGGATTTGGGAAGGGGAGGAAATAACCTATAATTTTGCGACACGAACCGGGGATTTCGGTGAATTTATTCTTTTTAACGACCCGTATTATATCCGGGCGGAAGATGCCAGACGCACGTCGGCCACGGAAATGACGCTGGAAAATCTGTCCTTTACCACGTGTGAAGAAAGCGATCCGGAATTTATTGTGCGCGCAAAAAATGCACGTATTACCGACAGCCAAGTGCTGCGCGCCAAACATGTGCGGGTCTATTTATACGGAGTGCCTATCCTGTATACCCCGTATTGGAAAAAAGATTTTTCCGGCCGATCCAACTGGGAATTCGTTCCTGGTTACAGCAGCCGCATGGGCGCTTTTCTTTTAACGACGTATAGTTTTAACGTAAACCCGCATCTGCGAAGCATTACGCATTTTGATGTGCGCACGAAACGGGGCGTAGGGGTAGGGCAAACCATGCGTTGGGATAATCCTGAACAACGCGCGCGGGGCCAGGCACGCGTATATTATGCCAACGATCAGGAACCGATACGGTCGGAGACACAACGAGGCATTCGTGAGGGATTAATAGACCAAGACCGTTACCGGATTGGTTTATCCCACTCCCAGGCGTTGCGTGACCGCCTTGATCTTCGCGCTGAATTTAATTACCTCAGTGATCCGTTTGTGCTGGAGGATTTCTTTGACGACGAATTCCGTCGCAATGTGCAGCCGGAAAACCGCCTGACGCTTACCCATCGCGACGACAACTTCGTAGCGGCTCTCGCTTTTAATGTGCGGGTAAACGATTTCTTCGAAAACGTGAATCGCACTCCGGAAGCCACGCTGGATATAAGTCGTCAACAGATCGGGAACACGCCGTTTTATTACGAAGGGGAAAACAGCGCGGCGTATCTGGAACGTGTATTCCCTGAACAGCAGGAGGATGTGGAAGATTATGATGCGTTTCGTGTGGATTCGCGGCACGCTGTTCTTTATCCCACCAAACAGTTGGGTTTCCTTTCTGTCATTCCCAGCATGCAATACCGGGGCACATGGTACAGCGAAACGTTTACCTCCCGCACGATCACCAATTCCGTGAACGTCGTTGACGAAGAGACGGGCGATGTGGTGTCTACAACCAATGAAACATCCACGGTATTCCTGGACGATGGCGCGCAATTGCGTAACGTGTATGAGTTTGGATTGGAAACGTCGTATAAAGCGTTTAAAGTGCTTAGCGAAGAGCCTAACTACTGGGGCCGTGGTTTGCGGCATGTAGCGGAACCCTATGCCAAATACACCAAAGTCCCCGAACCCAATCTTTTGCCGGAAAATATCTACCAGTTTGATGCTATAGACCGGCTGAACGAACGCGACGATATCCTGTTTGGCGTGCGTAATAAATTGCAAACGCGACGTGGTGCTAATGAAATACATGAATTTGTCTACATCAATACCTACTCGGTTTATTATCTCGATCCTGCTTCCAACCAAAACAATTTGGACGACATCTTTTTTGATTCTCGTCTGCGTTTGACCGATTGGATGTTCATTGATCTCGACGGCTCGTACGATTGGGATGAAGGGGAATTCCGGCGTTTTAATGCCCGGTCATCGTTTGTAGCGACGGACCGCAGCAGATTATCACTGGAATACCGGTTTGACCGTGACCGTCGGGAATCGCTTACCGCCGAGGCACGGATTTTCCCCGAAAATCGTTGGTCTTTCGGCACGTATTGGCGTTTGGACTTGGATGAAGGTAAATTGGACGAGCATTCCTATTTGGTGTCACGTCGTTTCAACTGCACTCGTTTGGGTGTAGGAATCCGGGCGCGTCGCGACATTGATGGCGAAGACGAATGGCGCGCGTGGGCGCAAATATCCTTGTTGGCGTTTCCCGATTCCGAAATCAATTTAGGCAGATAAGGAGCAGCACTAAAAATGGATACATGTCTTGTGACCGGCGGAGCCGGGTTTATCGGTTCTAATCTTGTACGCGCTCTTCTGGAACGGGGATACCGTGTGCGTATTCTGGATAATTTTTCTACAGGGCGGCACGCCAACCTCGAAGGCATTAAAGATCGCATCGAATTGGTCGAGGGCGACTTGCGTTCAGCCGATGCCGTCCGCCTGGCGGTTACCGGCGCGCGCTTTATCTTTCATCTCGGCGCGCTGCCTTCGGTTATTCGATCCGTGGAAGATCCCGCATCCACTCATGACGTCAATATCACGGGCACCTTAACGCTTATGCTGCACGCGCGTGATGCCGGTGTGGAGCGGTTAATGTTCACGTCATCATCTTCGGTGTACGGCGATACCCCGACCCTGCCGAAGCAAGAGGATATGACCCCGATGCCATTATCGCCGTATGCATTGTCTAAATTGACCGGGGAACATTATGCGCGCATGTTTCACACGCTGTATGGCATGAAAACGTATTCCCTTCGCTATTTTAATGTATTTGGTCCACGCCAGGATCCCAAGTCGCATTATGCCGCGGTTATTCCTCTTTTTATTCGCGCGCTGGCACAAGATAAAGCGCCCACGATTTTCGGGGACGGCGAACAAACGCGCGATTTTACCTATGTAGAAGATGTAGTGGCCGGAAACCTTTGTTGCATGACCGCGCCGGACGAAGCATCCGGCGGCGTGTACAATCTGGCTTGGGGCTATCGAACTTCCATTAATGAATTGGTAAACCAAATCGGGGCATTGCTTGGAAAATCAACTATCAAACCCGTATATGCGCCAGCCCGTGACGGGGATGTGCGCGATTCGCAAGCGGATTCCACACGCGCGCGTACGCTGTTGAAGTGGAATCCATCGGTGCCTTTCGACGAAGGGCTACAAAGGACGATCGCATGGTTCATGGATCATCCCGAGGATTAACCGGAGCGTGTCCGGTATGACTCTGACGCATGCATTATCCTCTTTGTTATATGGGAAAGACGCGTGCCCGGGGTTGGTGGCCTGTGAGTGGGCGGAAGGCCCGGAAGGCCAGGATGAAATCATATTATTTCAACGCGAACAAGACAGTAGCACATCGCGTCGGGTAGAACCGTTTACACCTTTTCTGTGGCTCGCGTCGCCCGATATGTTGGACGAAAGCGGCGGGACGGCTGACATAGAAAAACTAAGCGGTTCCGCGCCTCTGGCTTATCTGGCTTTCTTTAAGACGTGGAAAAACGCGCAAGAAGCGGTTAAAGAATTGAAAAAGAAAACCGGGCAGAATCCTTCTTCCAATGACGCCCCGTATTTGTTTATCAACGATCCGGTTCAGCAATACTTGATGCTGACCGGTCGCACGTTGTTTAAGGAATTGTCATTTCCCCAGATCCGGCGCATGCAAGTGGATATCGAAACCTATAGCACGCCAGCGTATGATTTTTCCAATCCCGAACGCCCGTCTGATCGTATTATCGCTATCGCGCTGGCGGATCAAAGCGGATGGACCGAGGTGCTGTCCGGGGAGGACTTGGACGAAAAAAGCATGCTTAAACGTTTTGTGGAACTTGTACAGGAACGGGATCCCGACGTGCTGGAAGGGCACAATCTGTTTAAGTTTGACTTACCTTATCTATTCACACGGGCCAAACAACAGCGCGTGCCGATGCGACTGGGACGGGATGGCCATCGCGCGCGTCTTGGGCAAGGACGTTTTTCCGTAGGCGAGCGCACGATCAATTACACGAAATGTATGTTGTTTGGGCGTCACGTCGCCGATACGTTTTTCATGACCCAGGCGTATGATGTCACCCATCGCTCGCTGGAATCGTTTGGTTTAAAAGAAGTGGCTCAGCATTTCGGGGTAGCCGCTCCTGATCGAACCTATGTGGATGGGGCTGAAATTGCGCGCCTGTTTGAACGGGAACCCGCCAGGATCATGGCGTATGCCCGGGATGATATTTGCGAAACAAGAGCGGTTGCGGATGTGTTGTCCCCGGTTTATTTTGCGCAGACCCAGATGCTTCCTTTTTCGTATCAACAGACCCTTGTGCGGGGGAACGGCGGAAAAATTGACGCGTTGATGCTCCGTGCTTATTTGCATGCGCGGCACGCGGTACCACTGCCGGGCGAGCCCCGGTCTTTTGAAGGCGGATACACCGATATTTTTTATACGGGATTAGCCCGGCATGTGCATCATTGTGACGTGCGGTCATTGTATCCTTCGTTGATGCTGTCGCGGCGCATTGGGCCGCAATCCGATCCGCAAGGCGTGTTTCTTGATTTGCTTGTGCAATTGCGCGATATGCGCGTGGAAGCGAAACGTCGCATGCAAGAAGCGCACGCGGATGAACGCCGTTGGTGGGACGCCCGTCAAACCGCCTTTAAAGTCCTGATCAATTCCTTTTACGGTTATCTGGGATTCAGTCAGGCGCGGTTTAACGATTATGATGCTGCCGAACAAGTGACCCGCGAAGGGCGCGAAGTGTTAAAGCACATGCTGGACTGGCTGCAAGCCCATGATGCTCAGCCCGTGGAAATTGACACCGACGGCATTTATTTCGTGCCTCCTCCTTTTCGTAATGAAGACGAACAAGCGCAGTTTGAAACCCAATTACAAGCGTCGTTGCCGGAAGGGATTGACGTGGAATTCGACGGGGTTTTTCCGGCTATGTTCAGCTACAAAATGAAGAATTACGCGTTACTGGACGATCAAGGGGAAATTCTGCTGAAAGGCGCCGCGTTAAAATCCCGGGGGCTGGAGCCGTTTCAAAGGGATTTTTTAAAAGAAATGTTGCGGTTGATTCTGGAAGATCGCGCCGGGGAAATCGCGGATTTGAAAGCGCGGTATGCCGAAGCCATTCAAACGCGCGCATGGCCGATAACGCGATTAGCTAAAACCGAAACCTTGCAGGATAATCCATTAACGTATCAGGAAAAAATCAAAGGCAAAAGCCGGGGGCGGAATGCCGCATATGAATTGGCGTTGCGATCCGGGCGTGACTATCGCGCAGGGGATCAAGTCGCGTATTATGTGACAGGAGACAAGAAAAGCGTAGCGGTGTATGAAGCTGCGAAACTGGTGTCGGCGTGGGATCCCGAACAGCGCGATGAAAATGTGCCTTATTATCTGGCAAAACTGGATGCGCTCGCGGTGAAATTCAACGATGCGCTTGCGAATCCCCCTCCTCCTGACGTACCTTTGCAGGGTGAATTATGGGGAGCGTAATGAAAATAATGAAATGGAGCAATAGCACACGACCGGGTTTCACTTTGATCGAAGTGCTGGTGGTTTTATTTATTCTGATGAGCTTGGCGGGCATTGTGACGGTAAATGTTGTCCGCTATCAAGCCGAAGCGCGCGTGAAACAAGCGCATTTACAAATCAGTCAACTGTCCGAGGCCTTGCATGCCTATCATTTGGATCAAGGACGTTATCCGACGCAGGCGCAGGGTTTGCGCGCATTAGTGGAAGCGCCCACGCAAGCGCCGGTGCCCCGCGCGTATCCCCAGGACGGCTATTTAATGCGACGCGCGTTGCCGCGGGATCCTTGGGGAAATGAATATATTTACCTGATGCCCGGGCGGGATGGGGAACCGTTTGAAATCTTGTCGTACGGAAGCGATAACGAACCCGGAGGGACGGGCTCCGCCGCGGATATTTCCAGCAGCCAGGGGTAAAGCATGCATGCCGGCTTCTCTTTGATTGAGGTGATGGTGGCTCTGGCGCTTGTGGTTTTATTGGGCGTGGCAACCGCGCGCGGATTAACCCATAGCCAGCGGGCCACATACCACGCACGTTTAATGGATGAAGCGTGCCGCGTTTTGCGTTCGTGTGAAGCAGCCTGGCGCACCGGACGCGATCCGGAAGAACAACTTCCATCGCTTCATCCCGGTTGGACGCTTACCGAGATGGAGGAAGATCTTTCTACAGAGGAAGCCCCGGTTTGGCGCGCATGGCGTTTGTCCGCTCCGGGCCCTGTGGCGTGGAACGAAATAATTTATGTCAGGGAAGAAAATAAAATCGAGGAATAATCAGCATGAGTCCAGGCTCTAGTATTACAACCCGGATTGGGGATAAAGGCACGACCCAATTATTTTCGGGGGAAACAGTGTCAAAAAATTGTTCACGCACGAATGCATATGGCGATCTGGATGAATTGGTCAGTGTATTAGGCGTGGCGCGGGCGATGACGTCGAAACCGGATGTTGCACAAACGTTAATTACGCTTCAGCGGAAACTGTTTGTCGTAGGCGCGGAGCTAGCCACGACACCTGATGCGCTGGCGTTGTTGGGGCAGCGTGTGGATGAAGCGATGCTGGCTGAGTTGGATGCGGCGCGGGATGCGTTGGAAGAGCGGCTTCCTCCGCCGACGGGTTTTATCCTGCCCGGGGGCACGCCCGCCGCGGCCCACATTGATCTGGCTCGCTCGATAGCCCGTCGCTGTGAACGTAAAGCCGTCGGTTTGCGTGATGCGGGGGAACTGGATAATTCGTTTTTAATCGTGTGGTTAAATCGCTTGTCGGATTATTTATGGTTGCTGGCGCGTTGGGAAGAAGGCGGCGCGACATTGCCGAAAGATGTGTGAGGAAATTAAGAGAACGATATGAATCAATGGCTTACGGTGCAGCGGGTGGCATGGCATTCGGAAGATGTGTTTGAATTGGAATTGTCGGGCCATGATTTTACGTATGTCCCGGGGGATTGCGTAGCTTTGTTTGATGCCGAAAGCCGCGCTTCCCGTCCTTACAGCTTTGCATCGTCTCCCTGCGAGGATGTGCTTCGGTTTATAATCCGCCGTATGCCGGGAGGGGAAATCAGCCCTTATCTAGCGGAACGGAAACGCGGGGACCGTGTGTGCGTCAGTCCTCCGTTCGGGTGGTTCCGTCCAGGGCAACATAAGGATGAAAGCGCTTCGATTTTTGTGGCGACGGGGACCGGCATTGCTCCTTTTCTTTCGTACCTGGGACAGTTTTCCGCAAAACCACCGGTCGCGCTTTTGTATGGGGTGCGTCATCACAAAGATGCCGTACATGTGCCGTGGATCAAGGAACGGAGTCCATTGACGTTGGCTGTATCGCGCGAAGCGGTGCCGGGAACGCACCATGGACGCGTGACAGACGTGCTTGAGGCTGTGCCCGTGCATGCCAACCACCATTATTATTTATGTGGTTTAGATGCTATGATTGACGAAACAACCGCGTGGTTGGAGCGGCGCGGCGTGGACATCACCCATATTCATCGGGAATGTTTCTTTAACGCATAAGCGGCATGGCGCTTCCGGCAAAGATGACGTTGAATTACCCGCGGGTCCGTGTTAGCCTCCCTCAATATGTGCAACAGTGTCTTTTCAAGGAGTTTCGATGTGGGAACTTGTCGGTAGCGGCGGAATCTTAGCGTGGATTATCATGGCCGCTGCTGTGATGGCGACGTGGATTTTTTTCCTTAAACTACTCCATTTTAACCGCGCGAGTATTGATCTTAATGATTTTATGACGGGCATTGTTACGGTCTTGAAGGAGCAAACGATTCCCGAGGCCATTACGATATCCAACGAAACACCGGGTCCGGCCTCCCATGTTGTACGGGTCGCTCTTTTGAATAGCGATAAAAGCCGCGAAGAAATGTATCAAGCCGTGGAAATTGCGGCCTTAAGCGAATTGCCCCGTCTGGAGCGCATGATGCCATTTTTAGCAACGATCGCCCATTTGACGCCTTTGTTGGGATTGATGGGCACCATACTGGGCATGATGGATGCTTATGCGGCCATGATGGAAAACGCGCCGATGATTCATGCGGGGAATTTGGCGGAAGGTATATGGAAAGCGCTGATCACGTCCGCTCTTGGCTTGGGTGTGGCGATACCGACATATGCGGCATACAATCTACTTGTTACCCGTATGACCACCATTTTGCGGGACATGGAGCAGGCGACAGCGCAAATCCTCGATATTTTGCATCGTCGGCAGAAGGCGTTGCAAGGGGGGGGACATGAGTGAAACGCCCGACAATATACATGATCTTGAACGGTTCTTTCATCGTCGTTATCCCTGCCGCATGCGACTGTTTCGCGGGGTTGTCGGACCTGCGCCGTTGGCGGATTTAGCGCTGATAATAGGTTTTTTTGTCATGGCGCAGTCCTGGCTGATCGTGCGCCCGGGCGTAACTATTGAGGCGCCTCCTGCGGTATTTTCGGATGGCGCGGACGCGTCCGCGGCGGTCCTGACTATTACGCAGGCAGGCAGACTGTTTTTTGAAGATGGCCTTGTTTCCTGGGAAACGCTGGATGAACGCCTGCGCGAAGCCGTGGAAGCCGTGCCTGGACGTCCACTTTTGATCGAAGCGGATGAAGGTGTGGCACACGGCGACATCATGCGTATTCACGCGCTGGCGGAATCGCTGGGTTTCTCGCGTGTGGTTCTTGCCACATCTACGTTCCCAAACGGAGCGTCCACGCCATGACGGTGCTGCCGGGCAGCCTCCGCGACGCCACTGCATGGGGCCCGTGGATACTGTGCGCGGTATGGGCTGTTTTATTACACGGCGCCGGGTGGATTGTTTTTTCGCATTCGGACCATGTGCCTCCTGCCATACAAACAAAAAAAGCGTTCCCGTTGCTAATGATAGAGCATGAAACCATGCGATACCCCGTGGCAGGGACAGCGAAAGAATCTATGCCGTATTTATGGTCCCCTGCATTGTTTGCGTTGCCTTCGTCTGTGGGGTTTAGCCGGACGCTTGTTCGTGCCCGGCCCGCGCGGCAGCCTCCTATACGAATGGAAACAAGCTATACCATGCAACTTCCGCTGGAACAGGTTCATTCGGAGCGGAAACCGTCGGGGCCACCGCCGTCCTACGAGATGTTTGACTGGAGAGCCTTGTCGGCGCCTGCCCCGAACGCGATAGCATGGGGGTCTCGTACGGGACAAGAGGATCACCACGCCGCAGCGGACCGGCGTACAGGTCTTCAAATTGTTTTTCATGGAGCATGGACCAGCGATGATTTTGTGACGATGCATCTTCTGGAAGACGAGGCCATGAAAGACACGGAACTATGGCAGGCTGAACTTTACGTTGGGTTGGACCCAAACGGATCGGTACAACATGTCTGGTTGTCGCAGCCCACCGAGCACGCGCAACTTAACGAAGCGTTGGTGCGGACTGTGCGGGGCTGGCGGGCAGGCAGGGCATTGCAACCCGCGCAAGGTCGCGTATCCTTTATGTATTGGGGGGCGCCGGAACAAGGAGATACGCGATGATTCCTGTTCGTGATTCAGAAATGATCTTGATCCCGATGCTTTTCCATCTTGTGATCGTCTTTCTTTGCGGCCTATATTATTTCGTCAAGGACAGGCCGGAGAAAAAGCCGGCAGGAAAAACCCGTGCTTATTATTGCCGGGCGTGCGGCCATATTTACGGAGATGAGCGGAATGTGCCGGTAGCTCCGTGCCCACGGTGCGCAACCATGAATGAAGCGGTAAAAATGTAAAGAGAGCAAGCATGACAACAGCAACAAGAAAAAAATCGCCGATGATTAAAATCGTGCCTTGGACGCCGGATAAACCGTCGCCCGTGGTTACGCGTTTTCTTAAACGGCCGGCCATTGACCCCAAAGCTGATGCCGTAGCATCGGACGTGCTTGCCGACATTCGCCAACACGGCGATGCCGCGCTGGTTCGTTATGCCAAGGAATTTGACGGACTAACCATTGCGGCAAAACACATGAAAGTGTCTTCGGCGGAAATTCAACAGGCGCGCGACGTGGTGGATCGCGAGTTTAAGCTGGCCGCGAATGAAGCATTGCAACGCATCACGCGTTTTGCGCGCGCGGGTCTGCGGAAAGATTGGAGCATATCCAGTCCTAAAGGCGGCATTCTTGGGGAGCAATACGTTCCGTTTGATCGTGTAGGAGCCTACATACCGGGAGGCGCGGCGCCGTTGGCTTCCACGGCGCTTATGACCGTTGCGCTTGCGCATGTGGCGGGGGTGCCCGAGATTGTAGCCTGTACCCCGGCAGGAAAAAACGGCATGATTGATCCATTTCTTCTGTATGCGTTGGATATCGCCGGCGCCACGGAAATATATCGTATAGGAGGCATACAGGCTATTGGCGCGATGGCGTATGGAAGCCGCACGATTCCCCCGGTACAGAAAATCGTCGGCCCGGGCGGCCCGTATGTCACCGCCGCCAAGCGTCTTGTATACGGCGTGGTAGCGCTGGATTCGGTGGCCGGACCAAGCGAAATTGCCGTGCTGGCTGATGATAGCGCCGATCCGGCTCATGTTGCCGCGGATTTATTATCGCAGGCTGAACACGGGACCGGTCAGGAAAAAGCATTGCTTGTGACGAACTCGGCGCGTTTGGCGGATCACGTAGCTCAGGAACTTATTCGCCAGGCGGAAACGTTGTCCCGGACGGAGCCTATCTATGAAGTGCTGAAAAAAGGCACATTGCTCACGGTTACGGAAACCCTGGATCAGGGCATGGATTTGATCAATTTATTTGCGCCTGAGCATTTTGAGTTGCTTGTGCATCAGCCGCGTTCCTGGCTGAAAAAAGTCAAAGCCGCAGGCGCGGTATTTGTCGGGCCGTGGACGCCGGAATGCGCGGGTGATTTTGTGGCCGGTCCGAGTCATGTATTGCCTACCGGTGGCACCGCGGCGTTGTTTTCAGGGTTGACGGTGGACGATTTCCGGCGGCGCACGAGTATTGTTTCATTTACATCCGCGGATTTGAAAGATGTTCTTCCCGTCATTGAAGCATTTGGACGGGTCGAAGGGCTGGATGGACATGCCCGGTCCGCCCGTATCCGGTTCCAGCCAGTATGAACACGTTCATCCGGCAGAATGTGCAGGCAATGACGGCGTACACGCCCGGCGAGCAGCCGGACGATCCCCGCGTCCTGAAACTGAATACCAACGAAAATCCCTATCCGCCATCCCCGGCGGCGCTAAGGGTTTTGAATGGCATTGAGGCGGGTGTGTTTCAATTATATCCCGATCCTTTGTGTCGTCGGTTACGTGAAACCATCGCGCATGTGCATGGTTGTTCGCCCGACCATGTATTTTGCGGCAATGGATCGGATGAAATTCTCGCTTTGTGTTTTCGCGCATTTGTGGAAGACGATGGCGTGGTGGGATATTTTGATCCCTCGTATTCTTTGTACCCTGTGTTGGCGGCTATTCACGATTGTCGTTCTGTGCCGATTCCGCTTCAATCGGATTTCCGTGTGACGCCTTTGCCGGACACCTATCGCGCGTCTCTTTTCTTCTGGACCAATCCGAATGCGCCGACCAGCCTGGCGTGCCCGGTGGCATGGATAGAGCAAAGCGCGAAGCAGTTTGAGGGCGTGCTGGTGGTGGATGAAGCGTATGCGGATTTTGCGGATGCGCATGCGATTTCGCTGGCGCTCCAATACCCCAACGTGCTGGTTACGCGTTCGTTTTCCAAATCCTATTCATTGGCAGGCATCCGGCTTGGGTATGCCCTCGGCCATCCCGGGCTGATTCAGGCGCTGTATAAAATAAAAGACTCTTATAATGTGAACGCGCTTACGCAAAAGATTGGCTGCGCGGCTATGGAAGATCAGGAGCACATGCGCGCGAATGTGCGGGCCATACGGACCACGCGGGACCGTGTGATCGGCGCCATGCGCGAGCGAGGCTTTGATGTACTCCCATCGCAAACCAATTTTATCTGGGCAAAACATCCCGCCCGTGATGCCCGGACTTTGTATGATGGTTTACGCGCGCAAAATATCCTGATCCGTTATTTTTCGTCTCATCCCGCAACAAGCGACCACCTGCGTGTAACAGTGGGCGCCGATGCGCATATGGATCGCTTTATTGAAGCGTTGGATGCTGTAGTGGAATTTACGTAGGAATGAGTATAAAAGCAGATGAGTTCGGGACGCCTTATGGTCCAACGTCATACCATAAATGATAGAAGCAACGCGGCCATTGAGCTTCCTTACGCCGATGGCTTTCGCGGCATTTGGTATTCCAATCAAGCCACGGGAAACGAGTTTGTCTACAAGTATAGCGGCGGATTAGCAACCTACCCGCAACAGCACGCGCCCATTGCAATCTATGCGCCGGACGTCAACCAGACTTTTTTTGTATTTGGCGGAACCCTTCCGGACAACAGCACCCTTTTGCACATGATAGCCTGTTACGACCATAGCGCCAAAAAGGTGTCGCGGCCCCGTGTTTTAGTAAATAAACAGACCACCGACGCCCATGATAACCCTGTGTTGAGCTTGGATAAAGACGGTTACGTGTGGGTGTTTTCGAATACGCATGGTAATGCGCCCCGCGCATCATACATATTTCGAAGCGCGAAACCTTATGATATTACATCTTTTTCCAGAATTGATTTGCCCCACGATGTTTTTCCTGAACAACGCTTTAATTATGGGCAACCTTGGTATTTGCCCGGACATGGCTTTGTATTTCTTCATACACGATATGGCGGCAATAATCATTTCCGCCAACTGTATACGACAACTAGCTCAGATGGGTATTCCTGGACTTCCCCCCGTGCGCTGTCCGCTATGCCGAACGGACAATATCAGATTAGTTATGTTTGTAAAAACCGCATCGTCACGGCGTTGAATTATCATCCCCCGGAAGGGGAGTTTAATGCTCGTACAAGACTATATTATTTGGAAAGCACGGATGCTGCCCATAGTTGGCAGAATGCCGAAGGAAAAACATTGGCATTGCCTCTGAACAACAAAAACAATGAAGCGCTTGTCTACGATTATGAGCGCGAAGGTAAACTGGTTTATTTAAAGAATATCACCATGACGCCGGATGGTGAGCCAGTCATTCTGTATTTGCTTAGCACACATTACAATCCGGGCCCGTTGTCGCCCGCGCGACAATTATGGACTGCTCGATGGGATGGCCATCACTGGATTAGAAAACCGGTAGTAACGACCGATCATAACTATGATTTTGCTCCCTTGGTAATAGATGCATGTGGGCAATGGCGGATGATGGGACCGTTTCTTCCGGGACCTCAAGCCTATGGTACCGGCGGGGAAATTGGACTTTGGACCAGCGACGATCAGGGAGCAAACTGGACCATGGTGCGGCAAGTTACGCGCAACAGTTTGAGAAATCATACGTATATGCGCCACCCTGTCCATGCCCAAGACGATTTCTACATGTTTTGGGCCGATGGGAATGCATTTGCGCCTTCGGTAAGCCACTTGTATTTCACGGATAGGAATGGCGACGTGGTTTATAGATTGCCGGAGGAAGTGGATCGTGATTGGGTCGAGCCCGAGCCTGTGCGGATGGATGCGAGAGGGCCGATGTTTTAATTCCGGCTCAAGGATTGCACCATAGACCGAAGGTTATTTTCAACCTGCTCCATGATCTGCTGTTCACGCTCGACCCAGGCATTCTGGCTATCCCGTTCATCGTTATGCGCTTTTAACATACGCCGTGTCGAGGCCGGTTGCGGACCCCCTATGCCTTTTCTGCTTTCCACCATGTGAACGGGATCAAAAACAATCTTAAGTTTTGCCGGCGTAAGTGGCAATGGATGGCCTGTTATATTTCGATATACAGTATCCACTTCCTCGAACGACAAATCTTGGGGTGTCTTCCCATGCATACGTCCACAATCGCTTTTGCAATAGCCGATGCCAACGATGACGTTATCAGCCGTTCTTCGGCTAGCATAACCAGTGAAGCCCTGTTGACTGTCATCAAATAGTCGTGAAAATCTTGCATAAACGAAGTTCCTGATACGTGACGCCATCCATATCACAATAAACGAAAAGTTTAAAATTGTTTTATCTGTTATTAATTTGTTTGTATACTTTGAATAGCAGTGTTTCATCTTAAAAAGGGAGTAATCTTGAAGAAATTTTTTGCACACGGGCGGAAAACTATGTCGGCGGAGTTGATTCTCCGTTGCCTTCCGGCCTCTATCAGAGCAACATGATCCTGTGCGCGCATCCGTTACAGATTCATCGTTGAGTCCATGCCTGCTCACTGCAAACGGGGAGCGGGTAAAGGTTGTGGACTGGTATGGGTTTTGTCTTATGGCGCGTTGGTCGCTTCCCTCAACGGAACGTCTGGTGTCGTATGTCCTTGTCCGGGACGGGGGATGGAACAAGCCGAACATACTGCCCCGCCGCGCGGGTGTAGCTTGCTCAGCATCCGGGAAAGCCTTGCATTTCGAGCATGGCGGTTCCGGATGTCTGGCGGTCCATGACAATGAAAACCTTATACTCCTTCTTTTTCTCGAGCAGCCTCCCGAGAAACGCCCTTGTTTGAACGATCCGTCCGTTGTGGATCTCCGTACTTTCGGCGTATTGCCTGATGCGCCGGGATTGCAAACGGAACGAATACAAGCGGCCTTGCATGCCGTGGCCACGGATGAGGGAAGGAAAACCCTTTTAATGCCGACAGGGGTGTACCGGTCCGGATCGCTTCACCTTCCTTCCGGACTAAACTGGTATTTTGATGAAGGGGCGGTATTGAAAGCCAGTGATAACCTGGAGGATCTGACCCGGGATCCGCTACCCGGGCCCTATGGTCGCCGTGTGTTTTTATCCGCCTGTCAGGCCCGGGACGTGACGTTGCGTGGGCCAGGGATTCTGGACGGCAATGGGCTGGTGTTGCGCGCACAGTCTGGACGGGGCAGGCAGGTGCAATCCCGGTTCGGACCCGTGGATAGCGAACGCGTGGTCAATCTGCAGTTTGCGCACTGCCGCCAGGTGCAGGTGCAGGATTTGTATTCGGTGAATTCATCCAGTTGGAACATCGTGCCATACGCATGTGATAATATTCGGTTCGAGCGCGTCAAAATAATCGGCAACATGCAGTGGAAAAATGATGACGGCATAGACCCCGACTCCTGCCGGGATCTGGTGGTAAGCCACTGCTTCATCATGGCCCGCGACGATGCGATTGTGCTTAAAACATGCGGCTCAGTCAACGGCGCACTCATTTCACCCGATGGGGGGTCACGCGACATGTGCCGCATTCGCATTGCACGCAATCTGCTATGGTCTGGAACCGCCGCTATGAAATACGGCTACAACGAATCCGAGGCAGGCGAGGTTCATGACGTGGAATGGACCGGCAACGACATTATACAGACGCGTGAAGGCGTGCAACTAATGCTGGCGTCCAAGGCCCGCGTGTCGGACTTCCGTTTCCACGGGAATCACTATGAGCGATGCACGCGGCAAAACTACCGGCTGCTGGCCCCCGGCGTTAGGAATATTTCGTTCACCGATGAAGTGCACGAAGCGTTAGGTTGCATAGACAGCGAGGTACAGGGGGAGCGCGTGACGTTCAATGCTTTGCGGATCGCGGGCCGCGCTATTTCATCGCTGGAGGAGGGTCGCATGGCCGGACAGACCGGAACAGTGCTGTTTCACTAATCACAGGCTAGACGCCCGGGCAGGCGAGGAAGCCGCCGTCCACCGGCACGGTGATGCCGGTGACGAACCCGGAAGCCTGATCATCCAGTAGCCAGTCCAGCGTTCCGATCAGCTCGTGCGCTTCGCCGAAACGGCCCATCGGTGTTTGGCGCAGAACATCCGCGCCGCGTTCACTGGGGGTTCCGTCATAATGGAAAAGAAGGTGGCGGCTGCGCTCATTAACAAAAAAACCGGGCGCGATGGCGTTGACGCGGATGTGGGCGGGGGCCAGATACGAGGCCAACCATTGGGTGAAATTAACCAAGGCGGCTTTTCCCGCGGAATAAGCCGCAATTTTACTAAGAGGACGATAACTGGTCATGGAGGCAAAAAAAATGATCGAACCGCCTCCGGCGCCCGCCATGCTGCGCCCGAACACCTGGCTGCACAATGCCGCGCCGTACAAGTTCAGCTCCACTTCACGCCGGAATACATCCATCTCGCAATTGAAGAACCCCAGCACCTCGCTCCCGGGCTCCAGCTCCGCAGGCGTGAAATGTGATGCGCTCATGACGCCGCCGGGCAATTTCCCTCCAGCCCCGTTAATAAGCACGCGGCATGCGCCAAGCGTGGTTTCCACCTCCCGGCCTGCTTCACGCACGGCGGACTTGTCGGTCACATCCACCGGAACGCACAGGGCTGTGCCGCCCTCCGCCCGTATGGATTCCGCGACGGTTTCCAGTGAGGATCGGGTACGGCCCAGCAACGCCAGCGCGAACTGTCGCCGGGCCAGATGGCGGGCCAGCGTAGAACACAGAGTGCCTCCCGCGCCGGTGACCACAGCCACCGGTGCGCCATTACTATTATTGTTTCTTGTCATGACCCGTCTCCTTGAGGATGTTCTAAATTAAACCAAGCGTGCGCGTTGTCGTGACAAATATTTCGCACCAGCGTGGACAGGATTTTGTTGTCGGACGGGAAGCGACCCCGTTCCACCTGTTCCCCGATCCAGTCGCACAGGATTCGGCGGAAAAAGGTGTGTCGCGCCATGGAAAGCAGGCTACGCGAATCGGTAGTCATACCGATAAAGGTGGAAAGCACTCCGTAATCGGCGATCGTTTCCAGATGGGCGCGTATGCCGTTTTCGTGATCGTTGTACCACCAGGCGGGGCCGCATTGCAGCCAACCCTTGACCCCCTCGCGGGTAAACGACCCCGTCAGCACGGCAAACGGGGGAAGCTGCGCGGGGTGAAGCGTAAACAAGGCCGTGCGCGGAAGCATGCCTTCGCATTCCAAGTGGTCGAGCAGGCGGACCACGTCATGCACATTCGTTGGCGGTCCAATGCCGGCATACCCGCCGGCAGGACCCGCAAGATTTCGCAATCGTGTGCTGGTATGGCGTTGTGCGCCGAAGTGCAGCAGCATAGCCCAGTTACGGCGCTGGTACTCGGCGGCCAGCCAGTACAGCATACCGGAGCGAAGCAGGCCGTGCGACGGCTCCGACAATGCCTCGCCCCTTGCGAGTTTGTTAAACAGATCCGGCGCGGCGTCCTTCCCGGCGGGATCATAGGTGAAATCATCCAGCGCATGATCGGCAACGCAACACCCGTGCGCGCCAAAGTCGTCCAGCCGACCGGACAGCCAGGATGTGAATGCCGTCCACGAGTCGTTTTCTGGAAAAGCCAGAAGATCCGGCGGATGGCGAATTCCGAGGACGTCGTCCAAACGCGCCGAAGGAACGACGCGCACGCAAAATGAAGAGGCGGCGAGCGTGGCATGCCCGGAAATATCCTCTCCGATCAAATGGGATGTGCAGACCCATTTCGCGCCGCTATGCTGCAACAGTCCGCGGGCCGAAAAGTCCGGATCTTTTAGCCGTTCGCAGGTGGTACCCCAAATTTCATCGGCGGTTTCCGGCGAAAGCACCTTATCCACCCCAAAAAACTGCTTCAATTCCGCGTTATTCCATGTGTATAGCGGGTTCCCGGCCATGTGGGGAACGGCCGTGGCCCATGTGTCGAAAAGCTGCCGGTCAGATACGTTGCCGGTGATTTGTTCCTCCGGCACGCCGAGCAGCCGCAAGGCCCGGTGTTTGTAGGGGTCGGTGCGAATCCAGCACCCCGCCAGATTGTCGTAACGCCGGTCCTCCGCTAAATCCTGTATGGGCAGATGATTATGGTAATCGAGCAGAGGCAACCCGGCGGCGGTTTCATGGAACAGATGTCGTGCCGTGTCCACGCCGGTCCCGCCATGAGCGCTTGTTCTTTTGTGGTTCATACGCCCGTGGTCCGGTGAATGTTGACCAAGCGCAAGGGTGGCACATCCCGGGGCGCCTCCGGCGTCCACCGGACATGATCCATGGAGAGGTGCCCGATGTCCCGTCCGTATACGGCCGGTAGGCGGGGCGTGACCGGGATATGCAGGCGGATGTTCTCCATGCAAAGATGCTGAAGGCCCTGAGCGTAGATACCCCAGGCCGGTAGGGGGCGCACGTCTACATGGGGCGGTTGAACCGGATCGGCGGCTTCGGGCGCGTCGCAGCCGGGTTCACAATCCAAATGGATGTCGCGTAACAGTACCTCTTCGAACGGCTTGCCGGTCCAGTTTTCCACGGAACTGGCAGCGCCGGAGATGCCATGCGCTTCAATGCGTTCCATCCGCACGCGTCCGCCTTTGTTGCCCGGTTTCAGCGCGATGTGAAAGGCGGTTTGCACCCGGTGCACGGTGATGTTAGACACCAGCACGTCATCCAGCGCTCCTTCCGTCTTCATCCACGCGCCGGGTTGCAGGTTGATCCCGGCAAGGCTGTTGCGGTTCCCCCCGGTACGGTGCGGATAGCGTCCCGGTCCGTAGATCAGACAGCCGTGGACAATCAGCCCTTGGGCAGGCCCGATTAGACGGATTGCGTTGCAAGAGGAGTTAAGCACGCAATTCTGTATCAGGACATCCCGCCAGTAACATCCGGCCACTGCATCGTCCCCGGTATGAAAGCGGCAGCCGGTAATCGTGATGTCCCGGCATTCCGCGCCCGGACGGCCCCGGAAATGAATGCCGTCCCAACCGGCCTCGATAAGTAAATGTGTCAGATCTATCCGCGAGCAGTCATAGAACATCACGGCATAATTCGCGGAGTTGACGATTGTAAGGTCGCGAATAGTTACGCGATGGCATGCGTGCAGCATGATTGTGTGCGGGCCGCGCATGTTTTCCTCGCCTAGCGGATCGAAGACATGCCCGCCGTCAATAGTGCCGCCCCCGGTGATCGTGATATTCTCCGCGCCGTCGCACAGGATCAACGAGCGGTTCCACCGGTCCGGCGCGGGGTCGCCGTCGCGCGTGAATGTCGCATAGCTTCCGGGATCGTCGTGGCCGAGCAACGTGGCGCCCGGCTCGATCACTAGAGTCGTGTTGGATCCAAGGTGCACGGTAGACGTCCGGTATACGCCGGGGCCGACCACCAGACGACCTCCGCCTGCGGCGGCGCAGGCGGCTGCGGCCCGGTTCAAGTTAAGTGTGTCCAAGGTCCTACCGTCGCCGACAGCGCCGTAGTCCTCGACGCGAAACGTGGGTCCCTTGGCGCGCGGGGTAGGGGGATGGGTCATCGAATGAGTCTCCTGCTTTATTGCAATACCACCTGCCACCAGCGGCTTGGATCAAGATCCTTGCCTAAGCCGGGGCGCCAAGGCAGGGATTGTTTTAGATAGCCCTCGTCGTTGTCTTGTATCATCAGATTCATCCGCCATGCATGCGAGGCTTCCGCGAGCGCGGCGCGTTCGATGGCGATACGATAAATTGTTATGCCGTTGCTTCGGCTCATCCGGATTTGCATGAACTCCGCCGCTTGTTCCGTCGTCAACGCGCCTCGGCCTTCCGCGCCTGCACGTTGGACTTCGTAAACGCCATTTTTATTCGTAGCCAGACGTCCGATATGCCATACATGACCGGACGAAGGAGTACGTTCCGACGCAAGCGCCAGAACGATTGCGTCTCCGTCCTGCAAGCTTTCGGGCGATTCCACGGCATGATGCCGGTTGTCGCGCACCTGCACAACCGCGTAGAGCCGGGCGTCGTCGTGGCCTAGCCACATTTGCGCGGAAAGATCGTCATCACCCTGCCACCAGCGCGAGCTGTCCGGTTGCGTAACAAAGAGGTTTTCGACATGGGCTTCCCCGAGAGTAGCGACCGGTGCGAATCGTGTTTCCAATTGCGCCGGTGTTTTCACCCAATCGCTCTTTTGCCAGATCGGCAAGGGAGGGACTGGCTGCAGATTAACCGTTTGACGGGCCAGCACGGTTTCGCCTTCGCGCAGTGTTACCTCCACCGCGTCCAGCGGATCCGGCGCCGCCAAAGCGCGACGCACTTCCTGCGGCGGGGCAGTGACCAGCCGCCAGCCGTGTGATCCACTGAGCACCAGCACGGTCACCAGATTATATCCCTCACGCAGCTCCACCTCAAAGGTGTGATCGGTGATGCGAAAACCAACGCCATTACCCTTCTCCAGAGTGTCATAGACTTGGGCTCCGTTGACGTACCACGCCATCCACCAGTCCGCGCTGGCTCCGAATGTGACGGTTTGGGCGCGGGGCGAATACACTTCCGCCATCAACAGCGCCGGCGCGCGTTCTTCCACCCGGCCGGTTAATTCGGCGAGATTGAGCGCATGCTCATCGAACGTTACGGGACGCCCGGTTACTCCTTGAACCTCGTCAGGAATCTCGCTCCACGTTGCGGGGTCGGGTCGGGCGGACAGGTCGGCGAACAGGGTCCATACCTGCGGCCATTCGACTTGGTCGGCTATGGCACCGACTTCGATGGCAATGTCCACTTCGCGTGTTTCGCCCGGCACCAGTTCCACTTTCTGTGCGGGCGGATCCACACGCAAAGGTATTTCACTTCTGGCTTCCAGTTCAAGGGTGGCCTGCAACGGCCGGTCGTATGGATTACGCACACGGATCGTGCCCCGGTTCAAGTGTTTTGGCGCCACGCGGGACAAGCCATCGGCTTCGATTAGCGGGGCGGCCAATTGCATCCGGTAACCGGGCTCGCGGGTCCGCCATTGCACGTATACGGGATGCTCTCCCGCTTCTACTTCGATGATGCCGTTGTGCTGCGGGACGGGGCGGGCATTGCCGAACATATCCAACACGCGTGGCTGGTCCAGCACTTCGCCGTTGGGGGCGGCTTGCAAGCGCAGGTTGTGTTGCGCCGTTTCGTTGGCCCATAGCAGGGCCACCCGTCCGTCGCCGTCTATTTCATTAAACAAGTAGCCTTCCAGCTCCTCATGTCCCGTGTCGAGCAGGGCGTCGAAACGGTAACCGCGCAGGGTTTCCACCATCGCCCGGTAGGCCAGAACCACCGGGCGCGGTTCGCGCAGGGTATACAGGTTCCCATAGCTGTCGGGTTGCTCGAACAACAACCGGAACCACAGCAGGAACGGCTGGCCTTGGCTTTGGGAAAAGGCGAATTTCTGCACGCAGGTCGCGGCCTGCATCAACTCCTGCCGCGGACCGCGCGCCGCCACGCCCGTTTCGGTATCTACCATAGGCAGGTGATCTTTCCCGAATGCGGCGGCCACTTCCCGGATACGCCGCAAGGAATTACGCTCGGCAGTGGCTCCCCGTCCGTGTGCATGATAGGCCACCATGTCAATGCGGTCGGCATCCAGCAGGCGGAAAAATTCCCGGGTGCGCTCCTGGCTGACCGGAAGATGGCTGGCATGCGCCAGCCCTCCATTCATCACGACTGCTTCCGGATCGGCGTTTTTAATCGCATCGCGCATGGGATAAAATCCTTCAAGGTAGCGGTCTATGCCCATGGGAAAAAAGAAAGGCAAGTCGGGCTCGTTGCCCAGCTCCCAGTAGGCGGGGCGGAACTCGCGCGCGATTTCGGCGGCAAACGTGGCGGCTTGCCGGACGTTCCGTTCAAACGCAACTCGATCCTTGTCTTTTGGCACGTCAAGCATGCCTACCATCTCGATGCCCTCTTCGCGCATGACGCGACTGGATTCCCGCGACATTGCCGGGTTGGTCCGGTCCAGCTTGTGGCGTACGATATCCACTCCCATGTGCCGCATCCAGGCCAGCATTGGCTCCGATCCGTGGGGCGAGCCTAGACGCGGATCGAGGCCAAACAGATATTCCCCCGGCTTGGCCTTGCGCAGTTCGGTATCGCTCCGTACACCGAAACTTCCCTTGCGGGACAGCACCGGCTCATCCCGCCCGTCCTCAAAGACGTCGAATTGGGTCCGGTAGACGCCGAAAGGAAGATCCGCCGTTGAAAAAGAAACGCGCACATCCGATTCGCCCGACGCGTTGATCCGCAAGGGGGCTTCTTGTGACGCCACAACCCGGTCGTCGTAGGCCGTGGCTGTGAAGACGGCACGTCCGTTGAAAGGCGCACGGGCCACGTTACGAATCCGGTGGATCAAGGATCCCTCCTCGCCCGCGACAAACAGGAATACGGGACGGTCTGCGGCGGTCACGGATTCAATGTTAAGCAGCCGTGCGAAGTCCGGACGCTCGGCCAGGTCATGTCCTGTCACGCGGATTTCGCGGATATGCCACGTTGCATTGGCTGCGTTCAGACGAAGGTCATAGCCGTCCGTGCCGGTGGCCGCATCTCCGTGCTCGCGTCCTCCGAAAAAAGCGTTATCCACCCGCGCCCGGGCAGTCTGCCAGGCGTTATGCCCCCCGAACTTTCCGCCGACGCGGCTGCTACCCGCGCCGGTATCCGCCATGATGTCGAATCCGGCATGTTGCTTAAACAGGTACTTCACTTCAATATCTACCGCCGGCATGGCTCCGTCACGGAACCGCGGGTCGGTAAACGTAAGGTACAATGAACGTAGCCAGCCTGCATCCGGCGCCCCGCCTTTTACCGCCCACACATCGAATTCATGGCCTTCCACGGTGACCGTGGCCGGTTCTACAGCGCGCCGTTCAAAGGTCAATCCGCGTTCCACCGGTTCCCGGTCGAAGGTAATCGAAGCGATCCATTTGCCATTCTCCTCCACGGCTGGTTCCCCGGAGGGCGGGGGACGTTTATACGCGGTCTTACGGATGACCTCTCCCGCCGCATCGCGCGCGATTTCCTCCGCCGTCAAGCGCGCCCGGTACAGCCGTGTTTCGCCAATTGCCCCGCGCAGCGGTTCGCGGCGCACGTGTTCGCTGCCTTGCTCGAACCCTAGCACCAGCGGTTGGTTGTTCCGGGTTAAGCGCGCGCGCGCGCCGTGGCCGCCGACCCGTGTGCCGTCCACGTATAGATCCAGCCCGTCCTCCGCGCTGTATGTGAAAGCCAGATGGTGCCACTGATTCGTCCGTACCTTGCCGGGACCGGTTCGCGCATTGATCCATCGGTTTCCGTCGTGCCCGTCGAACGCCAGCCCCCCGTTATCCATGATCATTAGGGAATAGGGTTGTTGCGCCCACCACTGGCTGCGTTTGATTAGCACCGGCGCGGACGCCTTTTTCGGGCGCGCGTCGAGCTTGATCCAGGTGGTGAAAGTGACGGCATCCACTGTCTGGTCCAATTCGCTGTGCGGCGGCATGCGGATCAAGTCACCGGGTTCGCGCAAGCGGACGGCTTTTCCCCCTGCGCGTCCGTCTTCCACGGCGGCTTTGCCTGCGAGGGTGGCATGAAACCCGTGCGGGCCTGCGTCTTCCAATGTGCCGTCCGGCAGCGGATTCATAGTCCAGCGCGCAATCAGCGAGGCCGATGAGTCCGGTGCCCTGAGCAGCGCAAAAGTTAAAACAAGGAAGAAAAACGTGCGAATAAAATACATAAAAAACCCCTTCTTTTTATTGTTGGCAGCGCGTGTACTCCGTGGAAACGGACCCTGAACGAATCCGCAGCGCCCTTCATGGCGGCGCGTCCTGTTAAAAATTAAATGTCAATCTCCTGTCGTGCGCCCGGTAGCGCTCAGCAGGCATATCCACGTGCATGTCGAAATAAAGCGCGTTGGGCTGGCCAATTTCCGGCAGACCTCCGGTCCATTTTCCGCGGGGATGATGGTTGTCATACCACTCAAAAGAACTGCCGGTGTTCCAGTTCTGGCTCCAGGCCCCCCGGGCTTCCAGTTGGCGTGTGTGCGGCCAGGTATGGCGTCGCGCCATATGCCCGTCGGTAAGGTATATCAATTGAGAAGGTCCAAGACCTGTGCGTGTTCCCGTTTGTGTTGTTCCGAATACTTCGTGCGGTGGTAGCGACCATTGATTACGAATCTTTCCGCCAGCCAGATGAGGCTGGGTGTTGCTGACATAATAGGAAACGTAATCATCGGAGTCGGCTAAAGCGCCTGACTGGTCGAAAGGACATTGCAATAGTCGAAGAGGCTTAAAGTCAGAAGGTTTTTCGTCCGGCGCTTCATTCCCGGCAAGATAAGTCCATAACATGCGATCCCATGACGGAGCGTCATCGTTGGCTTGATTGTTTGATCCGCGTGCGGGAACAAGAGCCTTATGATCACCGGCGTATACCATAGCCGCAAGCCCGATCTGGCGAAGGTTGGATGCGCACGTTACATTGCGGGCAGCATTAAGGCTATTGCGCAGCGCTGGCATAAAAAGGCCAATCAGTGTGGCGATAATGGCGATCACCACCAAGAGCTCAATCAACGTGAACCCCTTTATGGCAACTTTGTTTATAGACTTAGTTGTATTCATCCCTATTACCGCGCCTCGTATGCCTATATTTAAACAAACGTATAATCTAAATATAAACTCGCCCGCCTTTATGTCAACGAATAATAAAACAATTAAAACAGTTTTGCGTTACGGTTTTTTGTGGGTTTTGCGTGGCTTTCTCATGAGGCGGGTCTAAGTAATAGGTACCGCATTTGGAATATTTCCTCCGGGGACATACTTCTCCGGGGGCGCGCGTCCCAGTCTACACCGTCTTCGCGGGTTATAATGCGCGCTTTAATAACGCCGGGCTCAAGTGAAGAGGGAATGGGATCTAATTCTGTATCATCCATAACATATAAGGGCGGGATATTATTTTGATTATTGGCTTGTCGGGGATAGTCCCCGTAATGGAATAAAACCACGGCAGATGTATCGGGAAAGCGGGAAAGATATTCCATGAAGCCAGCAGGTCCCATGGGGGGCGCATCGGGGTTATCGTGATCTGTAGCTCCCGGCCCCGCTATTTCTATAGTGTAATCTTGATTTAGTCCGTCACGTAATGCTTCCACCAGTTGATCAAAATGCCGGGTGGCATGCTCGCTGATTAATCCTTCCCGGAGAACTAATACGGTGGCGCCGGCAGGAATATCTTCGGCCACAGCCTGACCTAAAGTATATGCGGCTGCTTGCTCGAATGTTTCATACGCTGCCCGCTCGGATGCCGTGGATGTGGAAAATGTGCGTAAAAATTGAATAATAACCACCACTATTAGCAGACCAAGCAACCCGCCTATGATCATCGGAGCTGGCTGTATCCGGTTGCGATTGAGGTAAACCCCTATAACGGCGATAATCAGCAAAATCAAAATAATAGTCATAATACCTAACTTTGTTATGTTTTAAGTGTTACATAAAGTGTCGCGCTAAACGTATGTAGAGGTTTGGTGAATCAGCATCATTGATTGTATTAACTACCGATGAATATTACGTTTAGTTAATGTGGCAAAAGAATCCGGAAATGTCAAGGCGCGGGCATAGTGATTATGGGCCCGTGGTAAGGGTTTGGGGGCACATGACTGTTTGCGGGGAAGCAGGCAGTTTTCCCAACGCGCGCTGAATGGCAAGTTGGGCCAGCTCGGTTCCTAAAAGCGCCGCATTGACTTCGACGGAAGGCGGGGGGGTGTTGAAGCGCACTTTGTCAAAATGTTTATGTATAAAATCAGCATGAGGATGAATGTCCTCAAGCTCATCCCAGGTATTATCGTATCCGGCTATGACAAGATCCTCGCGTCCTAGTTTCGCCGCCGCGACTCGCAGGTATAATACCGATGCGTCCGATGGAGCCAGTATTGCCGTCACCGGATGAAATTGCAGGACTTCCCGGAGGAGCGATTCGTCCCATTCCGCTTCGTCAACGCCGCCTGTTGGTTTCATGAGATCTACAGCCCGGGTAAGCCCAAGAGATTGTGCGTCGTGTTCCTGATTCCATTCTTCGATAGCAGATTGGAACCCTTCCTGTTTTTTCATTTCATACCAGTTGCTGAACGAAGTATGTAAACGAAGCAGACAGGTATGTCCCTGCGCAAGCAAATGACGCGTTAACGCATGACTGCCTGCGCGGAAATCGCTCCGCACGCGGTCGAAATGCGGAAAATCCTCGCGATTCCCCAAGTGCGCGATATGTTTTCCGTTTTTTTGAAGTTGGTTGAGCAAATGCAACGTTTTGTCGTTGATGTTCTCCTGGCCGGCAAAAGCAATTACTTTGGATTCCGTGTAAAGGCATTCCTCCAGCACATCGAAAAAAGCTTGCGGATTGTTATACGTAAAGTGTGACACAGCCACGCGCACATCTTTCGAATGGGTCAACCCCCATAACAGCCAGTCGGATGACGCAATAATCAAATGCCGCCGACGCGGAGCTTCCCCCATCAGAAAGTTGGGTGTGGAACCTAGAAAATCTATACCGGGTTTGCGTTGCACTTGTGCTTCGCGGCCCGATTGTGCCACAACCTGCACGCCCGACCCGTGAGCTGTTGTCACATATCCATCGGTGGCCAGACGGGTGATCGCAAGATACACCGGCGTAATGCTGGTCTGAAATCGAAGACCCAGCTCCCGAACCGGGGGGAGGTAGTCCCCTTGTTGATAGGTGCCAGCCTGAATTTCTTTTTTCAGAGTCTGGTAAATCTTTTCCTGACGACTGTGTGAATGCTTGGTCATAACTCAAGTAAAAAAGTCTATGCTATTTGTAACAATTGGAGAAGTACAAAATCGCACTCCGCCAAAACGATGTTTTTCATTGACCCCGCCGCCAATAATGGTAACACTTAAAACATTTAGAGAGGCGGTTATAATCCGACGTGAAAACCAGAAAACAGCAGGAATGTACAGATAAAGAGTTATTGGGACGACGGTATGAGTCGCATTTGTCTAGCGCTGATAAGGCGTGGGTGCGGGATACCTTATCCGCCATGTCGGAGAAGGAAAAATTGGCCCAGGTGTTGATGCCCTTGTTGTTTTCCTGGGAAAAAAACTACGATTATGCGCAAGCGTTGGATACCTATGCGACGTATCAGGTGGGGGGCGCGTTTACGTTTAGCCGGGATTGGCGGACCATCCGGGCGGCCACGTCCAAACTTACGGATGCGCTTCGCGTGCCGCCGTTGTTTTCTTGTGACTATGAATGCGGACCTTTGAACATTCAGAATGGCGCGCGTTTTGGGATGGCCATGACGTTGGCGGCCATCAAGGATATTGAGCAAGCGGAACAGTTCGCGTATGAGGTTGGAGCGGCGGCGGCTTTACAAGGGCGGGCCGTGGGGGCGCGCTGGACTTTTGCGCCGGTCGTGGATGTGTGTCTGAATCGTCATAACCCCATTGTCAATACCCGTTCCTACGGAGATGATCCTGAACGGATACGTAGATTGTCGCTCGCGTCCATACGGGGATTGCAAGAGTATGGCATGGCTGCCACGCTCAAACATTTTCCGGGGGATGGCGTTGACAGTCGCGACCAGCATCTGGTCACAACCGTCAACGATTTGCCTGCGGAGGCGTGGGATCGGTTGTATCGCGGGAATTTCGAAGCAGGCATTGACGCCGGGGTATCCTCAATCATGATGGGCCATATCGCTTTGGCCCATCGTTCCAGCCGGAATGACAAGGGACGCTTTTTACCTGCAACGCTTGATCCGCGCATGCATGATATGCTACGCGAAGAGTTTGGTTTTGAAGGTGTCATTATTTCCGATGCGATAAATATGGGCGGGATTTCAGGGCATCTCGGTCCGGAACCAGAGCGGGTGTTGGCGAACTTGAAAGCAGGTTCTGATGTCGTGCTTTTTGTCAAAAATATCCCTGCGACGATGCAGCGTCTGGAACGCGCGCTGGAAGACGGGGAATTGGAAACACGACGCGTGGATGAAGCGGTGCATAGACTGCTTATGCTTAAAGCCAAACTTAGGTTGCATGAATTGGAACCGGCCGACGATGCTATCGTTGCGGAAAAGCATATGGATCCGGAGCGTTTTTCATCGCTGGCGGTGACCCTAAATACAGAAGCCATGACCTTGATACGCAATGATAGAATGGATGTACCTTTAAAACTTGCCCCGGGGGCGTGTGTGTTAATGGTTCATCTTCCTAATGAACATTCCTCCAGAAACGATATTATTTTGGGCAATGAAGATCGTGCGGCCTCTGAAAAAGATGCATTTGAACAGGTTTTTGAACGCGCCGGGTATCATGTAATTCGCGCGTGGTCTCTTACCGAAGCGCTAGAGGCCGAGAGCCGCGCGGATGCGATTATATATTGCTCCACGTGTAATCCGGAAGCGGGCCGGGGGAGTATTCGATTAACAAAAGAAGCGTATAGCATGATGCCCTGTGATTTATTGCATACAGGACGGCCCGTGGTGTTTGTTAGTTTTGGCACACCGTACACGGCGTGGGAACTTGAGCACATGCCCTGTTGTTTGTGCGCGTATTCGGCTTGGCCCGTTGCCAAGCAGGCCGCCGCGCGCGCTATTCTTGGGGAGATTCCTTGTAAAGGAGTCATGCCCGTAGCCCTCTGAAGCGCCATGCAGGCAAAGGTTTATCAATTCAGACATAACCGTGAATGGATACAGGTTGAGCCCTGGGGACTCCATGCGCTACGCCTGCGGATAACATTAAACGAAACATTTTCCGGTCATGATGGCGCGCTGCTACCCCCCGCGGAGGAAGGTGTTTTGCGTATTGAACAATCGGACGATGCGCGCGAAACCCGTATTGTTCATGGGAACGTGCAACTGGATATTGTATTGGCTCATAAAGAGCCGCAACCTACGCCGTACGCGCGCTTGGTGGTCCGGCGTCATTCGGATCAAAAAATCCTTTTTAGCATAAGGGATGAGCGCCGTTTAGTGCATCAGGCCGGGGGCGCTCTTTGTCAAGCCATGATGACATGCGACGTGCAGGTTGGCGAACGCCTGTATGGACTCGGCCAACATGCGCATGGCCGATTGGATCAAGCCGGTTGTGTGTTGGATCTCCGGCAGCGGAATGGGGAAGTCGCGATTCCTTGGCTATACTCAAACAAAGGGTATGGCTTGCTGTGGAATCACCGGGGCACGGGGCGCGTGGAACTGGCCGCGAATCATACGCGATGGGTCGCAGATGCCACCCCCGAAATTGATATCTGGTTCGTGGCGTCGGATCTTCCGGCTGATGCATTGAGTCGGTATGCTGATGCTACCGGTCACGTGCCCGATTTTCCACGCTGGGCATCCGGGTTTTGGCAATGCAAACTTCGTTATGCCTCGCAGAAGGAATTGATGGAGGTTGCGCGCGAGTATAAGCGCCGCGGTTTGCCGATCTCGGTCATCGTAGCGGATTATTTTCACTGGGACCGTATGGGGGAATGGCGTTTTGATCCGGTCGCTTGGCCTGACCCCGAAGCCATGGTGGCGGAGCTTCGCGCTATGGGAATTGAACTGATGGTATCCATCTGGCCGACGGTCAATCCGGCATGCCAGGATTTTGCGTATATGGAAAAAAACAATCTCCTATTGCAAACGGATCGTGGCGTGTCCTCCGTAACCCATTTTCTGGATACATACGAAGATCAGCGCGTATATCTCCATCACCTCGATCCAACAAATCCTGCTGCGAGAAAATTTCACTGGGAAAAAGTTAAACGGAATTATTATGACGCAGGCATACGTGCATTCTGGCTGGATGCGTGCGAACCTGAAATCAATCCGCAAGATTATGAGCATTTGCGTTTCCATGTCGGCCCTGGTTGCGCTGTGGCATGTGCGTATCCTCAAGCGCTGCAACAAGCTTATTATGATGGATTAACCGCAGCCGGTGAAAAAGAAATCCTTACACTATGCCGCTCGGCGTGGGCGGGCAGTCAGCGATATGGAGCGGCGGTGTGGTCCGGGGATATTCCCTCCACGTTTGACTCGCTTTCCCGTCAAATCCGGGCAGGCTTAAACATGGCTATGAGTGGCATCCCCTGGTGGTGCACGGACATCGGAGGGTTCACCGGTGGCGATCCGCGCGACGAAACGTTCCGCGAGCTGATTGTGCGGTGGTTTCAATACGGCCTTTTCTGCCCGATTTTCCGCCTGCACGGCGTTCGGCAACCGGAAACGCTCAAGAGCGGGGGACCCAACGAAGTCTGGTCGTTCGGTGACAAAGCCTACGATATCATCCGCACTTTGCTGGAGATCCGCGAGCGGTTGCGCCCTTACGTGCATGCCCAGATGCGAAAAGCGTCGGAATCCGGTATCCCGCCCATGCGTCCGTTGTTCGTGGATTTCCCGGACGACCCGGAAGCGTGGGCTAGTGAGGATCAATTTCTGTTCGGGGCCGATCTTATCGTTGCGCCGGTGACGGAACAGGGAGCGGTGGAGCGCAGCGTGTACTTGCCTTCCGGTTGCGCGTGGTACGATGTTTGCGCGGAACAGCATAGACCCGGTGGCGGACGCTTTGTCGCGCCGGCCGCGCTGTACGAAATCCCGGTCTATATTCGCGTGCCGCCGGGCGGAGAGCCTTCCCCCGAGCTTCTGCATGCGCTTGCACCACTGGGAAGGGAGCGCGCATGAAAAAACAGAACGACGTGCTGCATCTGGATGTCCTTCATGAACCGGTCCTGCTCCGCCGCGTGGAGGTGCGCCGGATGGAGACACAACTCTTTTTGTGCGTCTATGACCAGCATCAGCGCTTGGGCCTTTCGTTCGCGTGTTCCCCGCACGCCGCGTTCCTGTTGTCTTTGCTGGAAGCCCGGATTCTGCCGGTGGCGGTCAACAGGGATTTACGCGACTGGGAATCGTTGCTGGAGGACATTTATCTGCATCATAGTAATTACAAAATGCAGGGACTGGCGTTCTGGCTTCCGGTCGCGTTGCTTGAAATGGCCGTGCTGGATCTGCTGGGACGGGTGGCCGGCTGTCCGATGGGGGCATTGTTTGGATCGCGCCGCCGCACGGAGGTGCGGGTGTATGAAGCGTTCCATGACCGGGAGCATTCCGCGGAGGAGCTGGTGGACACCATTGAAATGCGACTGGCCGCAAGCGGCGCAACCGCCGCCAAATTTAAATTAGGCGGTCGCATGCGGCGCGACGAGGATTGCCGTCCCGGTCGCAGCGACAGCCTGCCGGCGTTGTTGCGCGCGCGTTTGGGAACGCAGGTTCGGTTGTATGCCGATGCCAATGGATCCTATTCGCCCCGGGAAGCGATTCGCATCGGGCGGATACTGGAAGCGGCAGCTATTGATTTTTTTGAGGAGCCATGCCCCTTTGATCACTTCGACGAGACGCGCGAGGTGGCCGACGCACTGGATATACACATCGCGGGCGGCGAGCAGGACGGTAGTCTCTACCGTCTGCAATGGATGTTGAAGCATGGCGCGTTGCAGGTGGTGCAGCCCGATTTGTTTTACATAGGAGGCATGGTGCGTTCGATGAAAATCGCCCGCTTCGCCCAAACGGTGGGTGCGGTATGCACCCCGCACATTTCGGGATATGGACTCGGCGCTTTATATATGGCTCATTTTGTATCTGCTTTGGATAATCCGGCACAGGATCACGAATATAAAGGCGCGATGCATATACCCGGGCTTGATATTCCCCGGGAATATTTACACGCGCACAACAGCGTGCTTCGTGTGCCGGACGGTTCCGGAATAGGATTCGAAGTGGATCCTGACTGGATTGCGCGGTCCGAATTACTTCTGACTTGCGGGGGGGCAGCGTCGGTTTGTTAACGAGCGCTGGCGACATCGCCGCGGGGGCGACACAAGCGGAATTGTTCCAGTAACCCGTCGCCTTTTTCACGCATCCACTCTTCCAGCGCATCCATCATCGCCAGCAGGATTGGTTCTGCGTCCGGCGTATAGACATGGTTTATCAATTCGTTTGGATCTTCAGTAAGGTGATACAGTTCATCGCGATCACCGCAGTTAAATACGTATTTCCAATCCCCTTTGCGAATCATCCGGCTGGTGAAAAGGCAATGCCGGATGCCGCTGCATTCCGTCACCACTGAATCCGGCCAGCGTGCAGGGGTGGCTCCGTTTACCCAAGGCACAAGCGATCGCCCATGCCGATGAAACCTGGTTTCATGCAGCCCGGCATAATCCAGCAACGTAGCATAAATATCCACAAGACTTGCCTGTGCGGAAACACGACGCCCTCTTGATCCCGATCCATGAGCCGGCCGGATAACCAATGGAATGGAAGCCGTTTCCTCGTATAAGAAAAAAGCTTTGTCGTAAAGGCTGTCATGAATGCCCAGGGAATCGCCGTGATCCGATGAAAAGAGGACATGCGTGTTATCCAGCAGTCCGTTCGTCTCCAACCACGCGAGCAAGTGTCCGATCTGATCATCAATAAATGCAGCATACGCATAAGCAAAACATAATTGCTTTTGAAAGTAGGACCAGGGATGTCGAATACGATTGGCGGCATGTATTTTGGGTTTACGATCCTGGTTCTCCTCAAAACTAGGCCATGGCCTGAATTGCTCTTCGGAAAACTTCGCCAACCAACGCGTGGGAACATAATACGGCTCGTGAGGTCCCCAAAAATTGCATAACATGCAGAACGGTTGACCGGTGGCCGACATGTTTGCCATAATCGTTTCCGTGCGATGCCGCAAAAACACATCCACCGTGCCTGCTTCGTCATTCTTTACTTCGTAACAACCGTCACCATGATTAACAATATCCGGTTCAAGGCCGTTTTCACGTAAATAAGCTATAAATTGAGGGTAATTCCTTCCCCCGCCTCCGTGTCCGGGAAAATCATCCCCTTCCATGCCGAGCGAAGTGGGAAGGGATGTTACATGCTGATACCCTTCGGGCAAAAGCACATCGTTCAGGTGGCCCTCAATTCCCTTATGGTGGGCTCGGTAATAGGGATCATTACGCGCGGCGCTTCCGTACCCGAGATGCCATTTGCCGGTGAACCCGACCCGGTACCCCGCGTTCTGGAGGCGGCGACTTAACAGTTCCGGTGTGTCCGCCAGTTCATGCACCATGCACCCATGCGTAAAGATATTGGTCTGCATGCCGTGGGCAAAAGGATATAACCCCGTATGCAAAGACGCGCGCGCCGGCGAACAAATGGGGGTTGTGGTATATGCCGCGTCAAATACAACGCCTTCTCTGGCTAAGCGGTCTACATGAGGTGTGCATGCGTGAGCGTTTCCGTAACAACCAAGGCTGTGCTTGGCTTGCTGATCGGTAAATAAAAACAATACATTCGGTTGGGACTTAACGGCTGACATAAGCGCTTACATTAACATACCTAGTCAAGCGTGCGCGATATCGCATGTAAAAGAAATTCAACGCGCTCAAGGGTTGCATTCCCTCCCATCAATCCTATGCGCAAAACCTCTCCGGCTAGAGGTCCGAGTCCGCTGCCTATTTCTATGCGGTGCTGTTGCATTAATGTCTGACGCAATCGGGCTTCATCCACGCCAGGGGGAGGGCGCAATGTCGTGAGCGGGTGTAAACGATCTGTTTCATGAACCAACGGTTTAAAACCAAGAGCTTGCATGCCTTCAATAAGATGCGCCGCGGCATTTCGATGTCGTTCAAAACGGGCTTCCAATCCTTCCTCAAGCACGTCGCCTAACGCTTCGTTCAGCGCCTGCACGAGGCTTACCGGAGCCGTGTGGTGATAAGTCCGTCCTCCCTGACCATCCATATAGGCAAGAATTTGTTCCAGATCAAAATAGAAACTAGGCACCGGGGATTGGCGCGCCACCCATCGCTCTCTCGCCCGCTCCGAAATGGAAACCGGCGCAAGCCCCGGGGGACACGCCAGACATTTTTGCGTACCCGAAAAAGCAAGATCCACTCCCCATGCATCAATATCCACAGACATCCCGGCCAAGGACGTCACACAATCTACCATCAGTAATCCGCCGACGTGATGAACCGCTTCCCCTAATCCGTTGATGCTTTGGTGCACGCCGGTCGAGGTTTCCCCGTGAACGAGGGCAAGCAAACGGGGTTCGACGCATTGGACGGCGGAAAGCAATGTGTCATGCGGTAAAGCTTCCCCCCAAGGCGCTTCCACGACGGTAACCTCCGCGCCTAATTTGCTGGCCAACTTCGCGATGCGTCCTCCGAACACGCCGTTGACCCCGACCACGATCCGGTCACCTGGTTCCACAAAATTAAGAAGCAGCAATTCCATACCCGCGCTGCCAGTCCCCGACACCGGAAATGTTATGGCATTGTTCGTGCGCATAACGTGTCTTAATCGCGCCTTGCACGATTCCATCACCAAAAGGAAATCAGGATCCAAATGTCCTAGCATCGGGCGTGCCATGGCTTCGCGCACATGGATGGATATATTACACGGGCCGGGACCAAACAACGCTTTCTCTTCTTTCATAAAAAACTCCTACCTTTTCATTAAGAAGGCGACATATACCCTAAAGAGTTATAAGTGTCATTAAAAATAGCAAGGAATGGTGGCGAATCTTTTCGAAATTTCCTTGTATCCGGTCTTGACGCGTTTTTATTAAAACAATAATAATACTATACTATGGAAAGAATATTAATGTGTAAGATTGTTGATAGCGCAGGAAGGGGGATTGGATTATGAGAAGGTCTCAGATTTTATCTACGGCGGTTGGAGTATGCATGACAAGTCTCACCCATGCCGCAGTGGTGATTAGTGAATACCAATTTGATTCGGCGGCCGATCCGCTGGTGCTGACGTCTTCGGACACGCAATCCAGTACGGCGTCGTCGAGTATCTTTGCAGGGGCGGGAGCGGTGTTGTACCGAAATCAAACAGACATATACAATCCGCCTGATCAAATAACGCGGTCCGGGTTGTCGCAGTTGGGGGTGCGCAGCGATATTTCCATTAACAGCCTAACCGCCGCGTTGAACAACGATGTTTATTTTGCTTTTACGGTTAATCCTTCGGGGGGCGCGTTTATGAGTTTTTCGGAATTCCAGGGCGGAGTCAGGCGTTCAGCCACGACCTCCACGCGGGGATGGTTGTTGCGGAGTTCCTTGACGGGCACGACGGATTTGGCTTCGGACGCTTTCATCTCTGCGGCCCGGTCAAGCGGATTGGAGTCCATGAGCCCGGACACAACGGGTACGGCGCTTTCGCCCGGCACGAACACGGCGCTTGACACCATTGACTTATCCGGTTTTTCCAGCCTGCAAAACGTAGACGTACCGGTTACATTTTACGTTTATGTGAATCCGGGGAATGGCACTTCCGAATTCGGGCGGGCGGTTGACTTCGACAACATTCGTTTATACGGAGATGTGGATGTCATTCCTGAACCTGGTACGCTTGCTCTTCTGCTAGGCGGCATCGTGTTGATCGCACGGGTGCGATCTATGACCTTATTCCGTTGAACCTGATAACACGTTTATGTATACCCGCACACATTTGATTGGTCCGCCGCTACCGAATCTCCCTTGGGAAGATCGGCCGGAGTCCTGTACTGAACCGATATGGCGGTACAGCTTTAATCCCGTGATTCCCCGAAACCCTATTCCTTGCGCGAATAGCGTATTCAACAGCGCTGTTGTTCAGTTCGAACATTCTTTTGCAGGAATTTTTCGTGTGGATGACCGCACGCGAAAAATGCGGATGCATAGCGGCCGCAGTCCGGATGGTTTTTCCTGGACCTTGAATCCCGAGCCCATCGTTTTTAAAACAAACGACCCTTATCTGGCCGCTTTTGACTATGGCTATGACCCGCGCGTGGTTTTTATTGAGGACCGCTTTCTTGTGACATGGTGCAATGGCGCCCACGGTCCGACGATCGGGTTGGCCGAAACCCGTGATTTTGAGTCGTTCCATCAACTCGAAAATGCCTTTCTTCCCCACAACCGCAACGGCGTGTTGTTCCCGCGCCGGATCAATGGAAACTACGCAATGCTGAGCCGGCCCAGCGACAACGGGCACACGCCCTTCGGCGAAATCTTCTACAGCGAAAGCCCCGATCTGACTTACTGGGGCAAACACCGGTGGGTCATGAAGCCGCAGCAAAGCTGGGAATACACGAAAATCGGTCCCGGCCCCGTCCCCATCGAAACCTCGGAAGGTTGGTTGATTTTCTATCACGGGGTCACGACTTCTTGCAACGGCATGCTCTACAGCTTCGGCGCGGCGCTATTGGATTTGGAAAAACCATGGCAGGTGATCCGGCGAGGACGGGCCTATCTGTTTAATCCTCGTGAACCATACGAGCAGGTTGGCGATGTCCCTAACGTCACATTTCCGGTGACGAACTTGTTTGATCCCGCCACGGGCCGCATTGCGATTTACTACGGAGCAGCCGATACGGTGACCGGCCTCGCGTTTTGTTATGTTGATGAAATCATGGCGTTTCTGGATGAGGCAGCGAACGAATAAGGTTTTGCCATTCCGAAGGATTCCATGGTTCTGTGCTGCGGGAAGGATTTGATTCTGTCCACGGATTGACATGGTGGGGAACAAGCCGTGAAAAATCGCGTGTTAATAAAGGGTCGTCGGTTCTTTTCATCCAACGGTACAAGAGATCTTGCATGATACGTTTGTTAGAGGCGTAGGCAGGATCGTTCGCCAGATTGACCCGTTCATCAGGATCGTTTAATACGTCATATAATTCTTCTTCAGGTAATTCGTTGCCGATAGCCCCGTGGTCCATCCAGACTCGCTTGCTGGCGCTTTCGTCACAATTTGCCAACACCACCGAATAAGGAGAGGCAAAATTATAAATGTATAACCAGCGTTGGGTTCGAACTGACCGTTTGGGCTCAAAAGCCGCATGGAACGTAACTTCCGCAAAAAGAGGGGACGATTCGTAATCCCGTTTTTCAAGAAGAGGAAGTAAGGATTGCCCTTCCAGCCAGTCTGGCTTGGGCACGTTTAATAAATCACACAAAGTGGGATACCAATCTAAATGGGAAACAGGGGTATCCACAACCTGCCCTGCGCCTTGTCCGCCAGGAAAACGAATAATGAGAAACACGCCGGTGCCTCGACTGGTCAGGCTGCATTTCATGCCCGGAAATGCCGGGCCATGATCCGTGGTTGCCAGTACGATCGTGTTTTCGGCTAAACCGGCTTGTTCAAGAGCGACAAGAATGCGTCCGTAATACCTGTCCAACCTTTCTACGCTGTGCAGAAAATCCCACCAATCCTGCCGTGTTTCTTTATTGTCAGGGGTGCCGGGGGGGGCTTGTACATACCGGGCGTGTTTTTGCTTGTCCTGCATATCCTGGCTGGGCTTGCTAAATCCCATATGCGGATGTACGCGATGGGTTTCATAATAGCCAACATCCAGATAAAAAGGGTGATCCCGGGGAGCTGCCCGTACATAGGATTCCGCAAAATCGGTTATGGCTTCGCTATCGCCTATGTCCGCGTTGGATTGCAGCGTGTATCCGTGGTCATTTGGATTGCCAACGTGCGTGAGGCCAGCCCGGACGGTTTCATATCCCTTGGAAGATAAAACGTGAGCCAAATGTCGTTCAGGATGTCGTAAAACTCCGCCACGGTGCGATAATCCAACCATGCCGGCCCCGTGTGCGCTTTGTCCGGTCAGCAATCCCGCCCGGCTGGGGGAACAGGTCGGCGCTACACAATGCGCATGACGAAAAACAGTGCCGCTTTCCGCCAGGGCTTGCAGGCTGGGCGTCTGAACCGGATAGCCGTAAGGACTAATGCAACGTCCCGTGTCATGACTGTTCAAATAAAGCACATTGTATTTCATGAAGACAATAAACATGTAACACTCATAACATATTGACGTCAAGTTTCCCCTTGATCCATAGTGATACGGTTCGTGGGTCATGCAAGTGATATGTCATGAAAGAATCTTTGCTTCCGGGATGGGGTCCCTATTCCAAATATTTAGCTGGCGCGGCGTATATCTCCGACGCCGCGCGTGGTGTTCGTGTGGAGTTCTCTTTTTTCCCTGCCATCCATCGCGGGCGGGCGTATCCGCCCGTACACCTTTGGGATTGCGGTTTTGCGCCGTATGAGGCCGCCCCCGATCTGCGATACTGGTCCTATCTTTTTCACCCGGCGGAGGATCGAAATGTCACCGCGCTGATTCACTATGCGCGCGTCGAAGATGGTCTGGAAATCACGGCTTCGTTCCGCAACGGGGGCGCGCATCCCCAAGCGCTGGCATGTCACGGACTGATCACCCGGCGTTTTCCCGAGCGGGGGCCGGGGCGCGCGCCGCCCCTCCGTCCCGCGCGCGTAACAGGCCTTTCTCCCGAAAGATGGCGGTGTGCTTCCTCGTATGACGCCATCCGGTTTCGGGAAGACCGTGACGACCGGCATCTGCCTGCGGATGCGCGGCCCACGGGTATGGTGTGGAGAGACGGCATGGTGGACGGTCGCGGGCTGGGCGACGGGTTTGGCAAGTCGGCGGGCAACAGCGTCCGGTACGACCGGGTTCCGCCCGCCGCAACGCTGCTGCTGCGCTATCGCACCCCGCACCCCGTGAACATGCATTTCGATGGTGTCGCGCAAGGCTCGCACACGCTTGCTGCCGCTGCGGATTTTGTTCTTTTCTCCGTGCCCGTCACCCACCCCGCGCGGGAATCGCTGGTCCTGACGTCCGGGGGCGGCTCTGCCTTGGAACTCGACGGCCTGGCTTTTCTCGAGGCAGGCGCCGCACCGCCCGGATTCGTAGAGGAGCCTCTGGAGGATGTGCCGGCGCTGACCCCGGGCGCCTCCTGCTTGGAATGCGCGTTCCCGGGCGATCCGGGTATGTTTCGCGTGGAATGGCCCGCCGGTCTGGCCGTCCGGCTGCGTGAATGCTACAGCGATCATATCGCGGAGGATTTCCCTCTGGCCGTCCACGACCACGTGCGCCGGATCATCGGGACGCCGGGCGCGAAACACTACACCCATCTGGGCTGGCATCCCATCCGGCTTGCCGCCGGGGAATCACACACCCTTACACTGCGCGTAACCACGACGCTTCCTCCGTCCACGTGCTTTCACGGTCTTCCCGCGCCGGACGTGCCCGATGCGCCCCCGGGCATTCAGCGCATGCAGGCGACGGTGCTGACCAATGTAGTGTACCCGGTGCAGCATAAACGGTCATACATCGCTCACCATACGCCGGGCAAGTGGTGGGACTCCCTATACACCTGGGACAGCGGTTTTATCGGGCTCGCCCTCTGCGAAATCAATCCGGCGCTGGCCCGTGAAGTGCTGGCTACGTATCTAAGCGAACCGGGCGACGACATGGCCTACGTGCACCACGGTAGCCCGGTGCCCGTGCAGATTTATCTGCTGCAAGCCTTGTTTAACCGGTCCGGCGGGGACCGCGCCCTGCTGGCGGATCATTTCGACGGCGCGCGCCGCATGCACCGCTTTCTCGCGGGCCGTGCGGAGGGATCGGTCACGAACCGGTTCCGCAGCGGATTGCTGAATCCTTTTCCGTATTTCTACAACGCGGGCGGGTGGGACGATTATCCCGCGCAAGCCGAAACGCACCGCCGGGGCCTCGCGTCACGCACCAGCCCCGTGATCACCACCGCGCAAATGATCCGGACCGCGCATTTGTTGCGGCGCATGGCTCTGTGGCTCGACGACGATGCAGGGGAATTCGAAGCGGATATCGAACGCGGTCGAAGTGCGTTGATGGAACACGCCTGGAACACCCGCACACGCTGGTTCAGTTACATTGTCCATGACGAAGATGGTTGTCCGTCAGGTCCTTTGCTGGATGAGGAAGGCCGGGATTTTAATGCCGGTCTTGACGGGTTGTATCCTTTGATCAGCGGCATTTGTTCCCCGGAACTCGAAAAAGAACTGGTGGAGCGGTTGAAAGATCCCGTCCGTTTCTGGACCCCCGTCGGGATCAGCACGGTGGACCGGTCGGCGCCGGTATACAAGCCGGATGGATACTGGAACGGATCGGTCTGGATGCCGCATCAATGGTTCTTTTGGCGGTATCTGCTCGACATCGGGGAAGGCGATTTTGCGTTTGCGATCGCGCGGCGGGCTCTGGATGTGTGGGAGCGGGAGGTGGAGGCCTCGGGGTTGTGTTACGAACATTTTCCCATTGCCACCGGGCGCGGCGCGGGCTGGCATCATTTTGGGGGGCTTTCCTCGCCGGTGCTTTGCTGGCATGCGGCGCTAAACACGCCCGGACGGATTAGCGGCGGGTACCATTGCTGGACGCTCCGGCAGCGCTACACCCCGGACTATCTGGAAGCGGATATATTGCTGGACGGTCGCAAAAACGATACCCCGGAAGTGTGGGTTGTTTTTCCTGCGGCTGATACCCCGGATGTGCTGTGGAACGGCAAGCCCCTTGCATCCGTGCAGTCGTGGCGTACGCTGCGGAGAATGGTCCTGCCGTCCGGAGAAGACTGCGGACAACTGATCGTACGTGTCGCGGGCGGCGATGATGCCCATGCGCGCAAACAAAACCCTGTGTGAAAGGAAAGCGTATCCATGCATGATGTTACTATGAACGGCGCAGTGGGAGACGGCGAGCATGACGACACGGCTGCCATACAAGCTATTCTTGACGGCGGGCGCAAAAACGTATTTATCCCGGCCGGGCGTTATCGCATTACCAGAACCCTGCTGGTGGACTCGTTTACTACAATCGTTGCCGATCCGGGGGCGACGCTGTTTATGTGCGGGGAAACGGATCATACAGCCGAAAGTTTTCTGCTCACCAACCGGGATCATGCCTTTGGCAACGCCTCGATTCATCTGTCGGGTGGCATGTGGGACGGTAACAACCGCGGGCGGACCAATAAGAAAGATCCCGACTTGTTCAATACGTCCGCGTGCACCGGCACCGTGCTTAATTTCTGTAATGTTCGCGATCTAAAGCTGGCGGATTTAACGGTAGCCAACAGCGTAGTCTACTTCATTCGCATGTGCATGCTGGAGAATTTCGAAATACGCAACATCGACTTTCAGAGCGAGATTATAGAAAACAACCAGGACGGGCTCCATTTCAACGGGTTTGTAAAAAACGGTCTCGTGGAAAATATCCGGGCGCTCACCAAAGGCCAGACGAATGATGACCTTGTTGCGCTCAACGCCGACGACGCAATGCACCGCCTTGAGAACACGGGAATGGTATGCGGTCCGATTGAGAACATCACCTTTCGCCATCTTTATGCCGAGGATTGTCACACCGCCATCCGGATGTTGAGTTATGTTTCGCCTATCCGCAATATACGATTTGAACAGGTCGTCGCGGGATGCCGCGCGTTTGCCGTAAACATGGATGCCGCCCGCTATTGCAGAACTCCGCTTTTCCACGATGAGGATTTTATGGAAGGTGTAGGCTGTATAGAAAATATCACGATAGACGGGTTTAAGGTGTGGTGGAGCACGCCGGGACCACGCAAGGCGCTACTTGATTGCGAAAGCCGAATCAAGAATTTCACTATCCGGAATTTCGTGCGGGATCACGTCAAAGACCAAGCCCCGGAAGTCGCCACGTTTGTAATAGATAAAACACCTGGCGTTCACATCAGGGCAAAAGACGGTGAACGAACCTTGCTGGACAAAACATCTTCTTATGAGCGGCTTACGCTTCAGGCGCCCTTTTCCGATCTTGAGCTGGGATGCATGGCCGGAGGCCATTCCCAGCCTGCTAAACCCGCCTGAAGGAGGTCGACCCAACGAACCCTGCCTCTTATTTTATTCATTTTTCTATTGCCAAATCTTTATTTATGTGTAACATTAATAACATTGGAATCAGCCATAGCATTTAAGCATGGGAGACGTGGTATGAGCAGGATGACATATTTCAGAAACTTGGTATGGATTGGTGTGTGTAGTTTACTGGCGTGCGCGCAACTATCCCTTGCGACATTGATTAGCGAATATACGTTCGACTCGGATGACCCTCCCTTGAATGTCAGTTCCAGCGATTCGGAGCCCAATACCCTGTCAAACCCTATTTTTGCGGGGGATGGCGGCTCGATCGCCCGCTACGACGGCAGTGTCTACAATCCTGCGAATCAAGTGACGGCGGCGGGCATCTCGATGATGACCTTTTCAAGTTTGCATGATGAAACCTCGCTGAGCGATGCCGTTGACAATGATGTTTATTTTGCCTTCACCATCGAGCCATCCCTTGGATATACGGTAAACATCAGTGAGTTTCAGGGGGGCGTTCGGCGGTCGGCTAGCAGCACTACACGAGGCTGGTTGTTGCGCAGTAGCGTGACGGGCACGAACGATCTTGCGTCGGATAGCAGCATTGCCAGTTTCCGGACGAGCGGATTGGAGTCCATGGACGCCGAGACCAGCGGAACCCCTCTTTCGCCGGGCACCGATACTCCATCGGATACCATTGACCTCTCCGGTTTTTCGGATCTGCAAGGGCTCACAGGCCCGGTGACGTTTTACGTATATTCCAACACCGGCGGGGGAGGCGGACGGACGATTGATTACGATAATATCCGGGTCTACGGCACGGTCGTTCCCGAGCCGACAACGATGTCCCTGTTGCTGGTTTCGTTGCTGATGGCGGGCCTGTTCCGAAAGCGACGGCGCTGAAGGACCTTTCCACGGTCGGCCCTACAGGCGTAAGGCCTGCCGGACAGTGTTTTAAGAATGACAATAACGCCGTTACGCATGGTGTAGTGGTCGGTATCAATTCCTTTTCCTTTGCCTTCTCAAGACTGATGTAAGCGCCATCATCAATGCGCGCATTTTGTCAATGTTCGCGTTGCGAATGAACAGTCGCGTCCAACGACGCGAGGCACCACTGAATTTTTTCGCCGCTGAACTGCCCTGTATTGATTTTTCCATTCATGCTGTGCAGAATCCTGTCCTGTCACGTTATGAACACAGCAAATTTTAATCTGCACAAGTCTATGGATGCATCGAACATACTATTGTGGCCTACACCGAAATCTTTTCATGTAAACGGCGGATCGAATACTGTTGCGCGTGTGTTCGTGCAGGAGGCGCTGGACCCGCATCGCCGTGATCTCGAACATGCGGAAGCGTACCGTGTGGCGCTGCAAAATGAAAAAGCGGTATTGACCGCGCGAACCGAGGACGGTTTGCGTTGCGCGCGCGCAACGTGGGCCCAACTGGCGTCCTACGACCAGCTCCCGGATTTGGTCATCGAAGATGCGCCCCTTTTTACGCATCGCGGCGTCATGCTCGATATCAGCCGTGATCGCGTGCCGACCATGGCCTCGCTGTTGTGCCTTGTGGATCAATTGGCATCGTGGAAAATCAATCATATTCAGTTATACGTCGAGCACACGCTGGCGTATCGCGGGCATGAGGATGCTTGGCGGGCGGCGTCCCCGTTGACGCTCGATGAGCTAAGCGAGTTGGACCGATATGGTGCGGAACGCGGAGTAGCGCTGACCGCCAACCAGAATTGTCTGGGCCATTTTGAGCGTTGGCTGCGCCACCCGCGCTATGCGCCTTTAGGGGAGCGGGACCAAGGCATGGTCACGCAAGAAGGTCATTACCTCGCGCCGAATACGTTATGCGCAACCGATCCCGCCGCGCTTGATTTGATTCACGATTTGATAAGCCAGCAATGGCCATGTTGTTCCGGCGCGTATGCCAATATCGGGTGTGACGAGCCGTATGATCTCGGGCTGGGTCGCAGTCGTGAAGCGTGTGAAAAGCGCGGTAAAGCGGCTGTTTTCTCGGACTATGTTTCAGCAGTAGCTTCGCTTAGCCGGAAGTATGGCAAACGCCCGCAGTTCTGGTGCGATCCGCAACCCAACGAAAACCAGAATCTTCCCGAGGATTTAGTGGCGCTTATTTGGGGATACGAGGCCGGGCAGGATTTTTCCAGCCGCGCGGATGCGCATCGTGCGGCGGGCCGCGAAGTGTGGGTGGCGCCTGGCACAAGCTGTTGGAAAAGCACGACCGGACGCACCTGGAACCGGCGGGGCAATCTGGATCGAGCGGCCCGCGAAGCGGATGCGCCCGGATTTCTTTGCACGGTGTGGGGCGATCAAGGACACCGCCAGCCGTGGCCTGTCACCTTGATGGGATTAGCGGACGCCGCTCAGGCGGCTTGGCACGGTCCCGGCTTTTATGACAACCGCGCGGCTGGCCGGTACGCATTTGGAGACGAAGCGTTGGGGGATTGGCTGGCGGAATTAGGCGACGTTGACGCGGAAATCTGTCGGGGTGAAACCCCTTTGTTGGACGGATCCCCGTCGCCGGGTCAACAAGTATGGAACCAAACAGCGTTATGGCATGATATGAACATACCTTTCCTTGAAAGAGAGGGCGTGGGGGATGTAGATGCTTGGCGGATGGTAAAAGCTCGCTTGGAATCGTTACGCAACCGTTTGCCCGCATCCGTGGATCCGGTGGTTAAAGCGGAATGCGTTTACGCCGTGGACACGGCAGATTGGACGGCAGACCGCGCGATCATGCGCCGACTGAAATCCACGCGGGAACAGCGTTTGGATTTGTCCTCGCGTATGGCCGGAATCATTGCAGAACACCGGCGGCAATGGCTGTTACGCGCACGATACGGCGGACTCGAAGACAGCGCCGCGCACTGGGTGCGCTTAATTACGCACGATTGATGTTTAAAGGCGCATGCCTGCCGGGATGACTGTGTTTTTAGGAATGACAATAACGCCGTCACGCACGGTATACAGGTCGGTAACAGTTCCGTCTTCTTTGCCTTCGGGGCTGATGTAAGCGCCATCGCCAATGCGCGCATTTTTGTCAATGATCGCGTTGCGGATGAAACAATCGCGTCCAACGCCTAATCGAGGCGCCCCATGCTCGGGCATTTGCTTGTCGTAGTAGTCGGCTCCCATAATTACGGAATGCTCGATGACTGTGCCATCCCCCACAACCGCGCGCACACCAATGATGGAATGTAGCACCCGGTGCCCGGACAGAATGGAACCTTCGGAGATCAAGCACCGGTTTAAGTCGCAGCAATTGATTTTCGACGGCGGTAAATAGCGCATACGCGTAAAAATAGGCGCGCTTGCATCGTAAAAACTATACGAGGGCAGCGGATCGGTCAGCGCTAAATTGGCTTCCCAGAAACTACCGATGGTTCCAATGTCTTTCCAGTACCCTTCGAAAATATAACTGTATACGCTGTGGTTCTTGATGGCATTCGGAATGATGTCCCGCCCAAAATCCTTTTTGTCGTTGGTCATCAATAATTCTTTGAGCACAGAGACATTAAATACGTAAATCCCCATGCTGGCCAGATAACGCTCGTCGGCCATAGGGGCGCGTAAAGGATCCAGCGCGGGGCCGTCCCCGGGTTTTTCGACAAAATTGACAATCCGGTTTTTGTTGTCAACTTGCAAAATGCCAAGCGCGCCTGCTTCACGTCGTTCGACGGGTTTCGTGGCGATAGTCACTTCCGCTTTATGATCCATGTGTTGTTTCAACACATCGTTAAAATTCATGCGGTACAATTGGTCGCCGGAAAGAATGACAATGTAGTCGGGATCTTCATCCATCAAATACCGGAACGTTTGGCGCACCGCGTCCGCCGTGCCGTTGTACCAAGCGTGCGAACCGGGGGTCTGCTGCGCCGCGAGCAAGCGGACAAAACCGCGCTGGTTAAATGAGTCGAATTGATAAGACGACGACACATGTTGGTGCAGTGATACGCTGTTGAACTGGGTAAGCAGATAAATTTTACGGATGTTGCCGTTGATGCAGTTGCTGATAGGAATATCCACAAGACGGTATTTTCCTGCAATAGGCACCGCCGGCTTCGCGCGGTCACGCGTTAAAGGGCTTAACCGTGAGCCTTCTCCGCCGCCGAGAATAACCGCAACAACATTCATGCTATCTCCCTTGTTTGTGCGCTTGTGATTAGTTGTGTTATATAGTGATGATGTGTTCTTGTGCAATGCATAAACTGGTAAAACTGTTTTAGAAGAAAAAAAGGAGATGGAATGCAGGTAGATACGCTGGAAGTTGGGGCATTTGCCGCGAACTGTTATGTAATCCGCAACGGGGGCAAGCACGCGTTAGTGGTGGATCCTGGCGCGGAAGCTGGGCGGATTATCGCTTTCCTTCGTGAACGGGATGTGGACGTGGTTGCGTATATCCTGACGCACGGGCACATGGATCATGTCAGCGCGCTTGCCGATGTGCATCGGGCTTTTCCTGCTCCCGTCGCGTTGCATCCCAAGGATGCAGCATGGGCTTTTACCCCCGCCAACCAGATGCCGCCGCATTATGATGTGCCGGAAGCGCCACCCCGCCTTGAACGCGTTTTAGAAGATAAACAGGAATGGAAAGATATCGGGTTGACGTACCATACGCTGTTTACGCCAGGGCATGCCCCCGGCCACATTGCCTTTCATTTTCCAACGGAGCGTGTGCTGATGGCGGGCGATCTTTTGTTTCAAGGATCGGTGGGACGGATTGATTTGCCGGGAGGGAATCGGAGCGATATGCAAGCAAGTTTGCAGCGGATTGTGCAGTTGCCCGATGACACCGTGGTGTATCCCGGTCATGGACCCGCCACGACGATTGGACAGGAGCGGCGCACCAACCCGTTTCTTGCGGCAGGCGCGTGGGATTGATAGAATTACATTTTCAAACAAACGCGGTGTGCTACGATGGCCCGTTGATTTTGCAGAGCTAACTAAATGGGAGGACAGGTTCATGGCGGATTTTACGACGTTACTTGAAGCAATGGAACAGACCGGCGCCGATTTGCATCAGAAAGATTTTCTGCTTACATGGGATAAATCGGAAGCGGAACTGAACCTGGTATTGCTTGCGGCTGAAGCGTTGCGTGATCTTTATCAGCGCAATATTTCCACGCGTTGTTTTAATTCGGGTATTGCGGTATCCAATTTCCGCGATCAATCCACGCGTACCCGGTTTTCGTTTGCGTCCGCCTCGAATTTGCTGGGTTTGGCTATGCAGGATTTGGATGAATCCAAATCACAAATCGCGCACGGGGAAACCGTGCGTGAAACCGCGAATATGATTTCATTCCTAACGGAAGTAATCGGCATCCGGGACGACATGTTTCTAGGCGCGGGACACACGTATATGCTGGACGTGGCGGAAGCGCTGGACGACGGATTCCGAAACGGCGTGCTTCCCCAGCGACCCGCGGTTGTGAATTTGCAATGCGATGTAGATCACCCCACGCAATCCATGGCCGATCTCCTTTGGCTTAAAGAATATTTTGGAGGCTTGGATCAATTACGTGGACGTAAAATAGCGATGACTTGGGCGTATTCGCCCAGTTACGGGAAACCTTTGTCCGTGCCGCAAGGCATAATCGGGCTCATGACACGGTTTGGCATGCAGGTCACGCTGGCGCATCCGGAAGGGTATAACCTGATCCCGGATGTGTTGGAAGTGGCGCGCAACAACGCGAAGGTTTCCGGCGGTTCTTTCACGGAATCCACGTCCATGGAAGAAGCGTTCGAGCAAGCAGATATTGTGTATCCTAAATCATGGGCGCCCTACGAAGTCATGGGAAAACGCACGCAGTTGCTTCAAGTCGGCGATCAGGATGGCTTAAAAGTTCTGGAGCGGGATTGCCTTGCGCATAATGCCGAATATAAACAGTGGGAGTGCACGGAAGAGCTGATGACGCGCACGCGAGACGGGAAAGCGCTGTATATGCACTGTTTGCCTGCCGACATTTCGGGGGTCTCATGCAAAGAAGGGGAAGTAGCCGCGTCGGTGTTCGAGCGATACCGCTTGCAAACCTACAAAGAAGCGGGCGCGAAACCGTTTATCATTGCCGCCATGATTTTAACGGCGCGCATGCGCGACCCGGCGCGCGTGCTGGCCGATCTCGAAAAAGCAGCGGTCCCCCGCGTGTTAGCCGGGTAACGGAATCCCTTTTTTCTGAAGCCGCTTGACCATTTCCAGGTACACCACCCGGCTGATCCATGCATCGGTCGCCGCGTAATCAATTTGCGCCTGGGTAAGAGGCAAACGGCTCCAGTTGGAACATTGGGCGCGTTTGGAAACGCGGAATCCCAACAAAGCCGCCGACAAGCCTCGTAGTCCCTGGTTTTTAATGCGCAAGGCGCGTGTAAGCGGTTCAACGGAGACAAAACCTGCGGGTTCAAACGCATCAAGTTCCACAAGTTTTTTCACATCATGGGCAAGCGCCACGCCGACTTTGATAGGGGTGGCGGCTTCAAGCACCGTGCGCAAAGGAGCGGAAAAATGCCCTGTGGCTAGTGGAAACAGATACACGCACGTCGAGCCCGCCATTTGGATAAGCGCAGGGGGATAGGATTCCCCTTTCCGGAAAGAAGGGCGTGTTTCTGTGTCAAACCCCACGACCTGTTCGCGAAGCAACGCGTCCGCCGCTTGTACGGCGGCGTTTTCATCTTCCACCACGACAATCGGCCCTTCATATTTTTGAATAGGAAGGGCATTGATATCCTCCCGGGACAATGCAATGTCGAATTCCTCCGCCGGTTGTGTTTTCTCTTTATTTTCTGATAGGTTTTCTTTTGTATTCATTTTTTAATGGCTTACACGCTACCGAATCGAGTAGGAATTGCAATCGAAAGAACAATGTTATCCCCGGAGAACAGGCTTGATGAAAAAAGAATTGACTAAAACGCCCGCGTGGGAGGCCCTCGCGGAAGAATATAATTCCTTGTCTTCCATACATATGCGGGACTTGTTTGCCCATGATCGTGATCGGGCAAAACAGTATTCGCTGGAAGTGGATGGGTTGCTGCTGGATTACGCGAAAAACCGGATAACCGCGGACACGTTTGCCAAGCTGATGGCTTTGGCCGGACAGGCCGGGGTAAAAGAAGCCGCGCAGGCCATGTTTTCCGGGGAAAAAATTAATCGCACGGAAAACAGAGCTGTGTTGCATGTGGCGTTGCGTAACCGGTCCAATCGCCCGATTATGGTGGATGGGCAAGACGTCATGCCGGGGGTCAACGCCGTATTGAGCCGTATGGAGGATTTTGCCCGGCGCGTGCGGTCGGGAGCATGGAAAGGGCATACCGGGAAACAGATTAAAGCTGTGGTTAATATTGGCATTGGCGGGTCGGACTTGGGGCCGGCCATGGCGGTAGAAGCGCTACGCCCTTTTACTGACCGCTCGATGCTTTATCGTTTTGTGTCGAACGTAGACGGCACGCATTTGGCCGAAGCGGTGCGCGATTTGAATCCGGAGGAGACCCTGTTTATTGTCGCATCCAAAACCTTTACGACCCAGGAAACGATGACCAACGCCACCAGCGCGCGCGCATGGTTGCTGGATGCGCTTAACGATCCGGCGGCGGTAGGCAAACATTTTGTGGCTGTGTCTACCAACACGGAAAAAGTGCAAGCTTTTGGCATAGATGCAGCGAATATGTTTGAGTTCTGGGATTGGGTAGGAGGTCGGTATTCGATGTGTTCCGCCATTGGATTGCCGCTAATGCTGGCTATTGGACCGGAGCATTTTTACGCATTGCTGGACGGTTTTCATGCCATGGACCAGCATTTTTTAAACGCGCCGTTGGAAAAAAATATGCCGGTGATACTTGCGATGTTAGGCATTTGGTACAACAATTTTTGGGGCGCGGAAAGCCACGCGATTCTACCGTACGACCAATACCTCGCGCGATTCCCCGCTTATTTTCAGCAAGGCGATATGGAAAGCAATGGCAAGTATGTGGATTACGATGGTCAACGGGTCGCTTATCAAACCGGCCCGGTTATATGGGGTGAACCCGGCACGAACGGGCAACATGCGTTTTACCAGTTGCTGCATCAAGGCACCAAACTGGTGCCATGCGATTTTATCGGTTTTTTCCGTTCGCATAATCCCCTGGGAGATCATCACAGTAAATTGATGGCGAATTTCTTTGCGCAGACCGAGGCGTTGGCGTTTGGGAAAAGCGCGGATGCTGTGCGTGCGGAAGGGACGCCCGCGGATCTGGTCCCGCACCGGACGTTTGAGGGAAATCGTCCCAGCAATACCATTATGGCCGACAAGCTAACCCCGTTTGTGCTGGGCCAGCTTATTGCGCTGTATGAACATAAAATTTTTGTGCAAGGCGTCGTGTGGCGTGTATATTCATTTGATCAGTGGGGCGTGGAATTGGGCAAAGCGCTGGCTGGACGCATTCTTAAAGAATTAACAGATAAACAAGCGCCGCTGGAACATGACGCATCCACGAATGCCTTGATACAGCGTTTTCGTGAGCATACGGTTGCGTAAGCGCATATTTTTTGCGCGACAGTCGCGCGTGGGGCGGGTATACTTCAGGCAATGAAGATCCTCTGCAACCCCGGAATAAAGCATGGTTAAAAAAAACACATGCATAGTGGTGTACGATGCCGATCAAGAGGATGGCCAAGCTGTTCAGTCCATGCTTGGTCGTGATGTAGCCGCCGCGGAAGTGACATGGTGTTGTGCCGAAGCGGATGTTTCCGCCAAACTGTCCTCTTCGTCCTACGATTTGGTGGTGTTGGTGCGCGACAAAGAAGCCTCTGATCTGTTGCATCTGGTGGATGCGGCCGGCGAAGCAGTGGTCATTGCGGTGGCGCCGTCCGGGCAAGAGGATTGGATCGTGCGCGCCTTGGACCGGGGGGCTTATGAATATCTCATCAAGCGCGACCGACGCCTTTATCTTCATTTGCTTTCTATTCGCATTCGCCACGCCCTGGAAGCCAGACAGGCGCAAGTCGCTTTGCGCGCCAGCGAAGCGCGTTACCTCGAATTATTTGACCAAGCGCCGGATATCTATATTTTGACTGGACGCGACAGTCGTATACGTACGATCAATGTCTCGGGCGCTAAACAACTGGGCTATCGCGTCGAACAATTAACCGGGGGTAGCGTAGCAGATTTGGTGCATGCCGAAGACCGGGAATTGTTTGAGCGAGAAATGAAGCGCACGTTCGAACAAGCAGGGCGCACGCATCAAGTGGAATGCAAGTTTATCCATAAAAGCGCCGCCGATATGCATGTGTCTGTTCGTATGCGAGCGCAACCGGTCGTGGCGTCCGATAGCGAATCCGAATACGAATTGCGTATGATTTGTCGCGATATCACCGCCGAATACGAAGCAGCGCGTCGTGAGCAAATGCTTCAGGAACGGCTGGCCCGCACAGAGCGATTGCAGTCTCTCGCTATTCTCGCGGGAGGGGTCGCGCATGATTTAAACAACGTGCTAATGCCTATGGTGGCGTATCCCGATTTGCTTTTGTCCTCGTTCCAGGAAAACGATCCTGAGTACGAAGATATTTTGGAGATTAAACGTTCCGCCCAGTCCGCGGCCGATATTGTGCAGGATTTGCTGACGATGGCGCGGCGGGGAACCGTGGAGAAAAAAACCGTGCAGTTAAACGATGTGGTATCGGCGTTCTGGCGCACAACAACCGGACGCGATTTAGGCAAACGGTATCCTTCGGTGCGGGTGGTGCAGCATCTTTCCGATGATTTATTTCCTATTGCAGGCTCGGAATCCCATCTGGGCAAAGTGCTAATGAATCTTTTGATCAACGCGATGGAAGCGATGCCGGAGGGGGGGACGTTGTCGGTCACTACAGAAAATCGTGTGTTGGAAAAACCCATTCATGGCTATGAAACGATTGCCGAAGGGGCGTATGCGGTGCTTGTGGTTGGCGATACCGGCGTAGGTATCAGCCTCAAGGATCGTGAAAGGATCTTTGAACCGTTTTACAGCCGCAAAAAACTGGGGCGAAGCGGCACGGGTTTAGGATTGCCTGTGGTGTATGGCGTAGTTAAAGATCACGATGGTTTTGTGGACGTGCAACCCGGCAGCGCCGGGGGAACGCGGTTTTATCTGTATTTCCCGCATGGCGAGATCGCCTCGGAAATGGAAGATGGGCACGGTGCGGCAAGCAGTCGCGGACACGAACGTGTGCTTATTGTGGACGATCTTCCAGAGCAGCGTGATATTGCGCGGCGTCTGCTTGAACGATTGGGTTATCAAGTGTCCATGGCGGAAAACGGACGTGAAGCCGTTCGTTTGTTTCAAAGCCAATCCACTTCAGCGGAAAACGCCCGTGACAATCCTGCGACACTTTTTGATCTGGTGATGGTGGATATGATAATGGAAGAGGATTTTGACGGACTCGATACCTTTGAAGCTATCCGGAAATTAGCGCCGCAACAACGGTGTGTAATTATGAGCGGTTTTGCGGAAACCGACCGCGTCAAACGCGCATTGGAACTAGGCGCATCCGCTTTTGTGCGTAAGCCGTATACCATGGAGTTGCTTGGTAAATCTGTGCGACGCGCGTTGGGTGGAAAAGCCTCGCATGATCATGCAATGTCGCCTTAGATTCTGGCGTTGAATAAACAAGGACCCGGTGGATGATGACTCAAGACGAAGCCCTGCATTATTTTGAAGAAACAAACGCGTTGCGAAGCGGACATTTTGAATTACGATCAGGATTGCATAGCGACTGTTTTTTTCAGTGCGCGCTGTTGTTGCAATATCCCGCTCCGACCGTGCGTTTGTGTGAAGCGCTGATCGAAAAAGCCTCCCCGGCTTTAGCGTCATCCAGCGTGGACGCCGTAATCGCCCCTGCGTTGGGCGGGATCACCGTGGGATATGAAATCGCGCGCCAATTGGAAGTAAAAGGAATTTTTGCCGAAAAAGAGAATGGCAAGCTGGTATTGCGCCGCGGTTTTGAAATTTTGCCGGGCGAGCGTATTGTCATCGCCGAAGACGTGGTGACCCGGGGTGGACGTGTGCAGGAAGTGGTGGATATTGTAACAGCCCGGGGCGGAGTTGTAGCCGCGATTCTGGTGCTGGTGAATCGCAGCGGAGGGCAAGCTGTTTTTGATGCCCCGCTGTTTAGTTTGGTGGAATTAACGCCGGTGACGTGGACCCCTGATGCGTGTCCTCTTTGCAAAGATGGCGTGCCCATCGAACATCCGGGCAGTTAACGTCCCCGCCGTCTCGTAGAACGAAAGAGAAAAGATATGGTTACTTTAAATCGAAAACAAAGCCGGCTATTCAGCATCGGCATGGTTGTATTTATTCTGGGTGTATGTTTGGCGTTGACCTATGGCGTGGCGCCGGGGCTTCGTGCGCGCGCCACAGACGGACTTAACGCCATGCCCCTGTATCGCGTCATGAATATTGTCAGCGGCGACACCTTGGAGTTGCGCATGGGCGAAAGCAACCAGCTCGTTCGTCTGGTGGGGATTGAGGCCCCTGCGATGGAAGGAGACCCGCGGGTTGCCGAACAAGCCGCACGCTGGACATTGGATCCGGTATATGTTGCGCAGAATGGCGTGACATCGCGCAATACATTGTCGGCATGGATTTATCGTCGCAGTGTTTTTGTGGCGTATCCTTTCGGGGAAGATACGCGCGATGCAGAAGGGCGCTTGCAGGTCCAAGCCCAAGTGGCCGGCGTGGATGTAGCCTCCAAATTATTGCAAGGCGGTCAGGTTGTCGTTACCGACGAAATCCATCCTGACACAGAGCTTTATAGGCGACTGGAACAAGAAGCGCGTACACGCCAAGCAGGTCTCTGGCGCGCGCGGGAATAAAAAAACCCCCGCCGCATCAACGCGGCGGGGGATAGGATTTTATTCGGTGGTTACGGCGATTTGGCGGCGCGTATTTCTTTTCGCGTCAGGCGATTTCGGTATGGAAACCGTTAATACGCCTTTCTTGAATTTGGCTTTCGCCTGATCTTCAAGCAACTCGCCGGGCAGCGGGATAGTACGCTGAAAAACGCCATAGGAACGCTCGGTCAAATGATAAGCGTCTTTTTTCTCATCGCGTTCTTCCTTGCGTTCCCCTTTGATGGAAAGCAAGCCATCGCTTAATTCCACTTCGATGTCTTTCTCGTCCATGCCCGGGACATCCGCAGTTACGACAAGTTCCTTGTCGTTTTCCGAGACATCCACGTTTAGCGCCCATGCATCGCCACGAAGCCCACCCGAGGGTAGCCACGCAAAACGATTGTTCATTTCGCCGAAGAACTCATCGAACAATTCATTGATCTCGCGGTGCAGAGCCAGGAACGGATTGTCATCCCGGCGCTCCGCGCGCGTCAATGACGTCTGTTTCTTTTTTCGCCATGGTAATAAGTCACGTGCCATGATCATGCACCTCCCTTCCTTGCCTATTCTTATTCCGCGTGAACAGTGATTTTGCGCGGTTGCGCTTTCTCCGCTTTGGGCAGCTCAATGCGCAAAACACCGTTTTTGACGGTAGCTTTAATTTTATCGCGGTTGATCTCATCTGTGATCGTGAACGCACGTTCATAATCACAAGCATCAAACTCCTTGTAAATGAGATCGCCCGATGCCGGTTCCAATTCGGAGCGACGACCTGCGATGCGCAGCACATCGTCTTCCAATTGGATATCCACCTGATCCAGCGACACACCCGGCATATCGGCTACGATGACAAATCCGTCTTCGCGCTCGATTACATCCACCGCAGGCGTGTAAACCGGCCGGTTTTGTACGGGCCGCGCTTCGCCTTCCGTGCCGGTATGTTCCTGTTTTTGCATAGTTGTTGTTTCTGTACTCATAGTAATGTCTCCTTCCTTAGCCCTTAGGCTTCTACTTGTATTTTGCGAGGTTTACTTTCATCGCTACGCGGTAGTTCCACGCGCAGGATTCCCTGCTCGTATCGCGCGCGAATGCGATCCGGATTTACGGGATAGGGCAAGCGCACCGAACGGGTAAAACGACCGGGATACCGCTCATTCCGAAGTACAACATCTTTGTCATTGTTTTCCCCGGACGCGCGTTCCCCTGCGACAGACAACGTGTTGCCCGTTAACGTCAAGTCCAGCTTGTCCTTATCCAAACCCGGCGCTTCCAATATCACAGTTACCTGTTCCGGATTCGCGTGAACGTTCAGCACCGGATACTCCGTTGCCTCCCGATAACTCTCGTCAAAGTGCCGGCTCATCTGACGATGCAACCGGTTCAGCTCTACAAAGGGGTCAACCCCCATATCTATTCTATTTAATATCGGCCACATATCATTTCTCCTTTCTTTCATAATGTTATTCAACGACCACCAGTAAACAGAAGCATAAGGCGTGCCAATCGTAATGAATAATCACAAATGCTTTATAATTAGAAAGATACATATAATACCGTGTGGGCGTATATGTGTAAATATGTCTCTATAGTGTTTCTTATTGTTTGCTTGGTGTGTCATTGTGGCGTTTAGTTGGTGTGGCGCGTAGTGGTGGGCAGTCGTGATGTTATTATTTGGTTAGCGTATGAATTTAGCTTGAATTTTGGCCGTATTCCGCGCAGAGATTCACCCTATGTATTTTATTCCGGACATTTTGTTTGCTACGTTATTGATTACGGTCCTTGCGTGCGCGGGGTGGGATTGGCGTCGGAAGCGATTGCGGCCGGATGACCTCCCTGCGTTGACTGTCATTGTCCCGTGTTACAACGATGCGGCGACGGTGGGTAAAACGTTGCGCAGCATTTTTGCGGTGTATCCCGCGGACAAGCTGGATGTGGTGGCTGTTGATGACGGCAGCTCGGATCATTCATTGGATGCAATTCGCGAAGCGGCTGAGTCATGGCCGATACGTGTGATGGTCAATCCGCAAAACGTGGGCAAAGTGGAATCATTAAATCGCGGCATGCGTGAAGCCCGGCATGCGCTGATACTTTGTCTTGATGCCGATACGATGATTAATCGTGAAGCGCTGAACGATATGATTGCGCGCATGCATACCACAGCTAAGCTTGGCGCGGTGAGCTGTCCGTACCGGCCAGCCAACAAAGGATTTCTCGCCGCGATGCAGGGCATGGAATACAGCATGCTCCGTATTGCGCAGGGCGCAGGCAATATGACTTCCGCCCTGGCGTTGTGGGGCGGATGCCTGATGGTGCGCAGGCAGGCATTTGATGCCGTGTGTGGCTTTTCCAAACGTGCAATCACCGAAGATGTAGAGCTGGCGTTCAAATTGAATCAAGCCGGTTGGAAAGTGGAGCAGAGTTTCGTTTTTGTGGAATCGTATGTGCCGGTAAGCTGGCGCCAATGGTTCCGTCAGAAAATAAGGTGGACGGCGGGTGGGTTCCAGTGCGTTATGCATTATCCCGCCGTTTGGATTCGCAATCCTATTCAAGTGCTTTTTATATCGTCGTATGCATTGTTGGCGCTGACGCGGATCGTTGCGCTGTCCTCCGATTATTCCATGTTTCATATTGTGGATCATGCCGCGGATATGATGGCGGATGGTGCGCAGTGGAAAAGCGTATGGCATGCGCTGGACTACTATTACGGCGAAATTCTACCGGTCAAAATTCTGCTTGGCATAGGTTATAATCTTATTTCCGTTATTTACATTCTTCCTTTTGTATCCAGCGTGCGCGATATGCTTCGCGTGGGGTTGGTTATTCCTTTTTCTATGGGCTATTTCCCGTTGTATATGTTGGTTTCCCTTTGCGGATTGCTGTTTTGGTTTACCGCTTTGCGGCGCTTACCCGCAAGCGAACGAGCCTGGTAAAGCCAAGAGGTCTTGCTTCTTCGTCGCGTGTCCCTGCCATGATTTCCTTCTTGCAATCCATGCGCATACTATTAAGTTATCCTAATAATCGTGAATTGGATTCACGGTCTTCAGGGCAAGGTGATCCTCCGAAAGAGGAAATTCCTGACCGGCGGTGTTAGCCCGCGACTCCTGACCGCTTAACCGCGGCGGGACTGATGCGATCAGCGCTCCTATCGAGCGTGAGGCGCAGCCGACAGTATAGTCTGGATGAAAGAAGACCGCACGCTACGGGTGTGTTCTGCCCTGACGACTCTCTGACAACTAGATAGCGCAGACAGGGCCATCATGACGCAGGAAGCATTCAGTCCGATGCCGGAAGTGATCGAAGCTGTACGGCAAGGCAATATCGTAATCGTGACAGACGACGAGAACCGGGAAAATGAAGGGGATCTTGTGTGCGCGGGGTCATTGATTACACCATCCCACATTAATTTCATGGCCACGCACGGACGTGGCTTAATCTGTGTTGCGATGGAAAAACAACGTCTGGCTGCGCTAGGGATTGGCCGCATGCACGAACGGGGTCGCCGTGATCCATACAACACAGCTTTTATGCAGTCGGTGGATGCGCGGCGCCGGATCACAACCGGTATAAGCGCACCGGACCGCGCGCACACTATTCGTTTGCTTGTCGAGCCCACCACGCAGCCGGACGACTTGATCAGTCCAGGCCATGTTTTTCCCCTTGAAGCCGTGCCCGGAGGCGTATTGCAGCGGCCCGGCCACACGGAAGCAGCCGTCGAGCTGGCGCGTTGGGCGGGTTTGGAAGCCGCAGGTGTCATTTGTGAAATTTTGCGCGAGGACGGCGAAATGGCCCGCTTGCCGGATTTAATGGCTTATGCCGATCAGCACGACCTGTTAATGACGTCCGTAGCGGATATCGTGGCGTGGAAAAAAGAGCATGCGTCCACCATGGTGACGGCATGAACAAAGGCCTTAAACATGCATCCGCCGCCTTCGATACGCCCGAGCTGGAAGGGGTCATGCATCCCGAAGGTTCACCGGACCGGGGCGCTTTCTCCATCGCGCTTGTAGTGAGTTTGTTTAATACAGAGCTGACCGACGCGCTACTGGTGTCCGCGGTCACGTGCCTCAAACAAAAGCGCGTCAAACCCGAAAAAATGATGGTGGTCCACGTCCCTGGCGCGTTTGAAATCCCGACAGTAGCCGAGCAACTGGCAAAAACGGGGGATTATCACGCGATTATCGCGCTAGGCGTCGTGCTTCAGGGAGAAACACCGCATGCAGGCATTATTAATGCTGAAGTGGCGCGCGCGTTGTGCGATATTGCCCGACGTTACGGCGTGCCGGTTATTGACGGCGTGGTAGCGGCAGGCACCATGGAGCAAGCGGCCGCGCGCGCGCTTACCGGCGAACATAGCCGCGGATGGTACGCCGCGGAAGCCGCGGTGGAAATGGCCGAAGTCATGGCTCTTTTAAAGAAGTGATACCGACATGGGAATGAGACGACAAGCCCGCGAATGGGCGCTGCAATTACTGTTTCAAGACGATTTTAATCGCGAAGACCCCTCCACGGCTTACGAGGAGTTTTGGGCGGCGCGCGATGCGGATCCGCGCATTCGCAAATTCACCGAGGACATCGTAGCCGGCGTGCATGCGCAGCTCCAAATCTTGGACGACAAAATTCAGGAGTATGCCGAACATTGGAACATCAAACGTATGGGCGGCGTCGAGCGCAATGCTATCCGCATGGCGTTGTTTGAAATGTTGTTTTGTCCCGAAATCCCGCCGGTTGTCTCGATTGATGAAGCGGTCGAGATCACCAAACTTTACTCAAGCAACGAATCCGGAAAATTCGTGAATGGCATCCTGGATCGCGCGTTGCGCGACATCAAGCGCCCGTCACGCAACGCGGGTCGTTCCACCTCCACAAAGGAATAGTGCTGTATGGCTTCCTGGTTAAGCGCATTGTCCAAAACCCGTCAGGCGCTCAGCGGCGCGTTTTCCAAAATGTTCGGCAAAAACCAGCCGCTTGATGGCGTGACGCTGGAAGAACTGGAAGAAACATTGATTGGCGCGGATATAGCGGCGCCGCTGGTTATGGAATGGCTCGATACGTTGGGCGACGCCCGCCGCGGTGAGGCTATGTCCCGAAAAGAACAACTGCGCGTGATGTTGTTGGAAGCGTTGGGGGAACCACGTACGTTTGTATGGCCTGAAGAACCGAACCCGTTTGCAGTGCTTGTTGTTGGCATTAACGGATCGGGAAAAACAACTACATGCGCAAAATTGGCGCACGGCGCAAAGCAACAAGGAAAAAAACCTTTGCTTGGAGCAGCCGATACGTTTCGCGCAGCAGGCACCGATCAATTGCGTATCTGGGCGGATCGCGTCGGCTGCGAAGTCGTATCCGGTACGCAGGGGGCGGACGCGGCTGCGGTCGCGTACGATGCGTTGGATGCGGCTGCCGCGCGTGACTGCAATGTAGTGGTGGTGGATACGGCAGGCCGCATGCATACCAAAGCGCCGCTCATGAATGAGCTGGCCAAAGTGGAACGCGCGATGCGCAAACGATTCGAGCATGCGCCAAGCGAAATATGGATGGTGTTGGATGCGGCGCTCGGGCAAAATGCGATTCATCAAGCGCGGCAATTTCATCAAGTTGTGCCGTTGACCGGCGTTATTGTGTCGAAGCTGGACGGGTCGGCGAAAGCGGGATTTATTTTCTCTATTGCCCGTGAATTGCGTGTGCCGGTTTTGTTCGCCGGGTTGGGCGAAGGCATGGACGATTTAACGCCGTTTGATCCCGAAGCATTTGTCGGGGCTTTGCTTGGAGAGGACGAACGCGAAGCGGAGGCGGCCGAGTCCCGATGAAAACACCGGCTGAGGAGCACGAGATATGGATGCAGCGCGCTCTTGATCTGGCTCGCCGGGGGGAAGGACTGACCCGTCCGAATCCTCCGGTTGGCGCGGTGCTTGTGCGCAAAGGAAAAGTGCTTGGCGAAGGGTATCATCGTAAAGCGGGCGGGCCTCATGCGGAAGTGATGGCGGTGCGTAATGCAGGTGGCGCGGGACGCGTGCAAGGCGCGACGGCGTATGTCACCTTGGAACCATGCAGCACGTATGGCCGCACGCCCCCCTGTTGCGAGCTGCTGATCCGCGAAGGCATCAAAGATGTGGTCATTGCCGCCCGCGATCCGAATCCGCTCCATGCAGGCAAAGGGCATCGCGTTTTACGTCGCGCAGGCGTGCGGGTTGTAGACGGGGTACTACGGGAGCAAGGCGAGGCATTGATCGAACCGTTTGCCTGGCGCATGAAATACAAACGGCCTTTTGTGACCTTAAAACTAGGAGTGACTCTGGATGGAAAAATTGCGGATGCTCACGGCGCTTCGCAATGGATCACAGGTCCCGCCGCCCGGCGGATGGTCCAGGAGATGAGACGGCGCGCGGACGCCATGGTGGTCGGCGCGGAAACAGTGCGTAGAGACAATCCCTCGCTGTGGCCGCGCCCCGCCAAGGGACGTCAACCCTGGCGCGTAGTCGTAAGTGGTTCCGGCGTTATTCCTGCTTCCGCCCGCGTATGCTCCGATGAACATGCAACCCGCACCATTTTGGCGACCACGGCATCGGCAAAACAAAAGCGCCTGGCTTCCTGCACGCGCCATGGCGCGGAAGTGTGGACGATGCCGGGTAAAACAGGGCGTATGCCCTTGGCGCCGGTTATGCGGAAATTATATGAGATGGACGTATTGCATGTCTTGTGTGAAGGCGGTGGTGCGCTGGCGGAATCATTGATTCGCGAGCATCTGGTGGACGAGATGGTATGGTTTATCGCGCCGTCTCTACTGGGCGGTGGCGCGCGCCCGTCTGTCGGCGGCGCAGGCTGGACGATGGCTACACGGCCGCAATGGAAAATTATTGAAACGCGACCGGTGGGCGCGGATGTGATGATACGCGCGCGCCCCGCGCGAAGGAAGGAGTAGGAGATTATGTTTACGGGGTTGATTCAGAAAAAAGGACGCCTTGAAGGCGTGCAGACCAAAGGGCGCGGTCATTTGGTGGTATCGGTGCCGGAGCCTTGGACGACCCCGCTGGAAATCGGCGAAAGCATCGCGGTTCAAGGCGTTTGTTTGACGGTTACGCAACTCGATTCGCCTGTGCAGTTTCATTTTGATGTGCTGGAAGAGACGTTTAACAAAACCAATCTGGGCGCGCGCGGGGTAGGGGACGGTGTGAATTTGGAGCGGGCGTTGCGTCAAGGCGATCCCTTGGGCGGGCATATGGTGCAAGGCCATGTGGATGCGCGGGGCGAAGTGCGCGCTATACGGGAAGCAGGCGAGGATTATCGCGTGGACATTGTTTGCGATCCCGAAGTCATGTTGTATATCGTTTACAAAGGTTCGATTGCCGTGGACGGGGTTAGTCTGACCGTGGCGGACCGGACCGACGATTCGTTTACGATTCATTTGATTCCACATACATGGAATGTCACGACATTCAGCGAATGGCGGGAAGGCGACCCGGTGAATCTGGAAGTGGACCCGCTTGGAAAATATGTTTTTAATGCCGTACGCGCCGGACGTTCCCCGCTTCCGTTGGATTGGGATGCCATCCGCAATGCGGGCTATGACGCATTAACAAAACCACATGGCTGAAGCAGTTGATACCGCATATCTTAGCGTTCAAATGTTGATCCATGAAACCGAAAATTATTGCATTTTATTTGCCGCAGTTTCATCCGATACCCGAAAATGACGCATGGTGGGGTAAAGGATTTACGGAGTGGACCAACGTAAAAAAAGCAAAGTCTTTATTTTGGGGCCATGAACAACCGAAGGTGCCTGCGGATCTTGGCTATTATGATTTGCGCATCCCGGTGGTCAGACAACAGCAGGCGAAAATGGCAAAAGAGGCTGGCATTGACGCTTTTTGTTACTGGCATTACTGGTTTGGAGGAGGCAAAAAGCTGCTGGAATTGCCTTTTAACGAGGTCGTATCATCGGGTGAACCTGATTTCCCTTTTTGTTTGGCTTGGGCTAACCATGACTGGATTATGAAAACATGGAATAGCGATGTGCCCAGAAGTGATAGCCGTATATTAATTAAACAGGATTATCCAGGGGAACAGGATTATATAAATCACTTCTATAATAACTTAAATGCTTTTCAGGATAAACGTTATGTCCGTATCGAGGGAAAACCCTTTTTCTTGGTTTATAGCCCCCAGGATTTGCCCGATGCGGCCCAATTTATCGCGGTGTGGAATGCATTAGCTCAGAAGCATAATATCCGGGGATTTTACTTCGTAGCGCATGCACGAAATACTAACAACATAAGATCCTATTTGGACATGGGATTTGATGCCGTGAATTTTTCTCCGCACCGAATGCCTTTTCGAAGGATGAAGACTGTGTATCATAAAATCAGAAGAAAAATATTTAGGTTGCCCCATATTGTCCACTATGCCAAAGCCATAAAAATTTTCGATGATCCCGTAAATGCGGAAGCACGTGTAATTCCTACCGTTATTCCGAATTGGGATCATACCCCAAGAAGTGGGGTGAATGGTGTTGTTATGCATAAATCCAATCCTGAATTATTCCGAAATCACGTAAATAATGTTTTTAGGAGCATCCGTGAAAAGGAAGATAAAAATAAAGTGGTGATGCTAAAATCATGGAATGAATGGGGCGAAGGGAATTACATGGAGCCCGATATGAAATTTGGCACAGCCTATCTGGACGTTTTATCCCAAGAGATAAGTAAATTGAACGACTATTCTGTGTAACACGCTTGTATAAAGACAGTTACATGCGTAAACGCCCCAATATCTGTGTCCCCCTTTCCCTTTTTCACCGATCGATCTGTTCGCTATCTCGTCGTTTGTTTTATTTGGTGCGGACTTCGGTTACGTATCGGGTCCGAGTTCTCTGAATGAGAACCATGGACGAGAAAGTATAACGGCAGATGTGGCTCTAACGGATAACCTTTGATTTGTGACTGTTGCACTCGTGGGTGTTGACTAATTCTAAAACGTACGTTCTTACTTCTTACTTGTAACTTCCCAATCCCCTCAAATACCCCCGGCGCGGTTCGAACGCGCGACCTCCGGATTAGGAATCCAGCGCTCTGTCCACCTGAGCTACGGGGGCAATGAGACTGCTATAGGTTACTCCACGTGCATATGACCCGACAAAACAGCCCGATCTGCAATACAGCCGTTCCCGGGGCCGGTATGTGTTATGCGGGCGCGTCCTTTCACGATTGTATCGCGCCCAAACGTTACATCGCCTTCCACACGCAATTCGTCGCATTCCAACAAAGACGGCGCGCCATGCGGGAAACGACGTTCAAAGTCATGTACCATTTTGTAATACGCGCTGTCCAAGCGAATGTCGGGCGGCGGTCCCTGCCTGCGTGGATCGCGCACAACGTGTTGATGTTCTGTTAAAATATAGGCATCCGAGCGTAGGACCAGTAAATCCTCCGTTGTTTTGACGGGTGCGAACCGTTTTCTCGGCACGTCCAACGCCACAGCCTGCTCCATGATAGAGATAGCTGAACCCATGGCGGTTTCCAATTGAATGACCGGGGTCGAGGATGCGTCGCGTGGATTGACGGTTTTGCGGTTTACCATCAACGGCAACGGCATCACGCCTTGCACGGACTCAAGTTTTGCTTTAAGCGCTGTTAAATCCACCCAAATGTTATTGGTGTTAAAATAACGGTATCGCGCAATGTCCTGAAATTCCTCCACTTCGTCAGCGGGACATTGCGCCGATTCGCGTAAAACCAGGCCGTCATCCGCTTTCTGGGCTAGATGACCGCCTTTGCGATCCATCACGGTGCGCGCGGTGGCTTCCATGATAAACGGATGATTTTTTTCCGCCATCCACCCGAGGATGCGCATGTCCAAGGCCGCGCCCAGATTGTCCACGTTCGAAATAAAAGCATAGCGATAGCCACGATCCAGAAGCTGGGCCAGTAGGCCTGTGGTTTGTAAACATAAATACAGATCCCCGTGCCCGGGGGGACACCATTCCAGCGTCGGATCCTCCGGATAAGAGACAGGCTCCAGTGTGTTCGCGCGTAATTTAGGAATGCGGTGTTGTACAAAATCGAACGGCAATCCTGCCTGGCCTTTTTCCAATTCCGGATACCGGCCCAAAACATCAAGGGTATCCGAGCGCGTCGCAAAACTATTCATGAACAACAGCGGGATGGCTGCTTGATGCGCGTTGCGCAAATGCTGGATTTGGCGAATCACGATGTCCAGAAACGAAAGTCCTTCACGTACTTCCAACAACGACTTGGCTTGCTGCAAGCCCATACTGGTACCCAATCCGCCGTTGAGTTTAATCACCAGGGTTTGCGGAAGAGCGGCTCGTCCACAATCGGCATAAATATCCAAGTCGCTCAGTTTAGGCAGGGTCTCAACAGGTTCGATCATGCTGCGATCCATCAAGCCTGTTGCGCCTTCGGCCAGATGCGCGTGGGCGCGTTCCATGTGGCGTATTAACAGCGTAGGCGCGTTGTCGGCCTCGAGTCGGGCGCGCAGTGGATCGAAAGAAAAACATTTTTTTGATGTTTGCATGATGCAGGTTAAGGTAAACAGCAATGTGCATTATGGCAAGCACACGTATTTTATCTTCTATCGTAAACGCATTATCATGAAAACCCGTGACGAAATCAAACAGGAATTGGATCGTATGATCCAGCGCCATTATTACGCCGAGGACTATGAGCTGGAATGGGAAGCGCACCGCGTGTATAAAACGTATGCGCCGGAAGAACAGCAGCGCATGGTGTCGGTGTTAATCGAGCGATTGACGTCCGACCCGTGTCTGGCTACGGTGACGGTATGTAAACGTATTCCGGTTCCTGAGCTGGCGCCGATTCTCGCGGTTGCGTTGGATCGTGAACAGCGGGCCACTTCACAGTCGCGGGCGATTCTCGCTACGTTGCTGCGGGCCGATCATCCGGCGGCATACGACTCTGTGGAACGTTTTGTGGAGTCGGAGCAGGAAGGGGAAGCGTTGGCATGCCTGGCGCGCTGGGATTTCGGGCGAACGATTCCTCATTTGCGTCGCGCCATGGAACGGGAGGATTTGCATAATTATTGTTTGCATATTCTTCGGGACCGGGCGGTCACGGCAGGACTGGATACGTTAAAACGTGATCTGAACCATTTGATGGGCATGGACCCGGACCGATGGAAACCGCATGTGCGGAAGATTTTGACGTCGGCCCAAGGAAACTACAATCCGTTTCCTGAACAGGAGTTAAAGGAATTGCTTGCTTCGTTGTAGGCCGGGTCCCCCGACCCGGTGAACCTAGACTGTGGATACATTAACTGTGATGGATAAAACGAATATGATTCAGGCCGTGGTATTTGATTTTGATGGCGTGATCGCGGATACGGAATATCTACATTACCTTGCGTTTAAGGATGTATTGGAACCGGAAGGTTTGCGCTGGAGCTGGGAGGATTATACGGCGCGTTTTATGGGCTTCGATGACCGGGACGCGTTACGCGCGGCGTTTAAGGAACATGGACGTGAGCTTCGCGGCGAGGAACTCGCCATGTATGTGGATCGCAAAGCTGCGGCTTTTGCGGCGCGCGCGGAACAAGATGTAAAGTTGTATCCCGGCGTGCTGGATTTGTTGAAACATCTGACGAAGCGCATTCCGTTGGCGCTGTGTTCCGGGGCGCTGCGAAGCGATATTGCGCCGGTCCTTCGCCAGCATGAGCTTGAGGACGTATTTGATGTTATGGTGACAGCCGACGATGTCGCTGCCAGCAAGCCCGATCCTACGTGCTATACGATGGCGGTGCAGTTGCTGGCTCAACGGCATAACATCGTGTTGGAACCGTCGCGCTGCGTAGCGATTGAAGACACCCCCACCGGCATACAAGCGGCATTGGGAGCAGGTTTGCAAGTTTGGGCTGTTACCAACACGCACGGCGAAGACGCGGTGCAGGAAGCCCACCGGATTCTGGCGTCCCTGGAACCCGTGCTGGCGGAATGGAAATTAAAACACGACGCTGCCATGATGCAGCAGCAGTGAACGAGGCGATTATGACAGACGAAATCGAATTAACCGGTGATGAAATACGGGCGCAACGCGTGGCCAACATGAAGCGGCTCGAAGCGCTGGGGTACGCGCCGTTCGGACGGGCCTTTGAGCGTACCGGGACATTGCGCGGCATACGCGCCTCGTTTGAAGAAGGAAAACATGTGCGCCTCGCCGGTCGCATTGTGTCACGGCGCGAGATGGGCAAAAGTGTGTTTGCCCATATACAGGATGCGACAGGTCGTTTTCAGGTGTACGCCCGGAAAGATGGCATTGGCGATCAGGCGTTTGAAGCGTTTCAATTGCTTGATCTGGGGGATCACATTGCGGTGGAAGGCGAATTATTTACAACAAAAATGGGTGAGCCTTCCTTGAAAGTCACGCAATGGTTTTTAATGGCCAAAGCGCTTCTTCCGCCGCCAGCCAAATTTCACGGCTTGCATGATGTCGAAATCCGGTATCGCCAGCGGTACTTGGACCTGATCGCCAACCCGGACGTGTGCGAAGTCTTTCGTAATCGTTCCCGCGCCGTGAAAGCTATCCGGGATTTTCTGTATGATCGCGGGTATTTGGAAGTGGAAACGCCGATGATGCAGGCCATGCCCGGCGGGGCGGCGGCGACGCCGTTTAAAACAAGATACGAAGCTTTAAGCACGGATGTTTTTCTTCGCATTGCTCCTGAACTGTATCTTAAGCGATTGCTGGTGGGCGGCTACGACCGCATTTTTGAATTGAACCGGAATTTCCGGAACGAAGGACTAAGCCGCTTTCATAATCCCGAGTTCACGATGCTTGAAATTTATGAAGCATACGGCAATGTCCGCACCATGATGGCGCTGGTTTGCGATATGATTACCCATGTGGCGCAAGCCGTGTACGGTCGCTTGGTATTTGGCGAAGGCGAAGAGGCGATTGATTTGAGATCGCCGTGGCGGGAAGCGCCTTACCGGGACTTGGTTAAGGAACGCGCCGGGTATGACTGGTTTGATCTTGATACTGCGGGCAAACGCGCGCGCGCGGAATCGCTGGGCTGTTCGGTCGCGCCGGATTGGAGCGATACCGATATCACGCAGGAAGTGTTTGAAAAATTGATCGAGAAAACCTTGCGCCATCCTACGTTTGTCACGCGTCTTCCGGTCGAACTGGTGCCGCTGGCCAAAGCGTGTGAAGATGATCCCGAATCGGTGGATGTATTCGAATTGATTATCGGTGGACGCGAAATAGCGCCTGGCTACACCGAGTTGAACGACCCGATCGAACAACGTCGCCGTTTTGAAGAACAAGCCGCGGGCGATGCGGTGAAAATAGACGAGGATTTTCTGGCCGCGCTGGAGCATGGTATGCCGCCTGCAGGGGGCATGGGGGTGGGCATTGACCGCTTGATCATGATCCTTTCGGAAGTAGAAGCGATTCGGGATGTAATACTGTTTCCTCAGCTCAAGCCCAAGGCGTAAGGAATCCAAGCATGAAAACTGAAACGCCCGGAGGCTTCCGGGAACTATGCCGTATTGCCTACCCGCTGATCATCAGCATGGGTTCGTTCACGCTGATGCAGTTTGTAGACCGCATGTTTCTGGCCTGGTATAGCAGCGAAGCGCTGCAAGCGTCGCTGCCGGCGGGGATTGTTTCGTTTACGTTGATTTGCGGATTTATGGCTTTGGCGGGCTACGGCACGACGCTGGTCGCGCAATACCATGGCGCGGGCGATCCCCGCGCGTGCGCGCGATCCACGGCGCAGGCTGTATGGGCGGCGCTGTTGTCCTGGCCTATTATGCTTGCGCTTATTCCTGTGGGACTTTTTGTGTTGCGCACCAGTGGCCATCCGCCCGGCGTCATCGAATTGGAGACGCAGTATTTCTCTATTGTCATGTGGGGGAGTGTTGCGGTGCCGCTTGGCTCGGCTATAGGCGGCTTTTTTACCGGGCAAGGACGCACGCTGATTACCATGATCGCGACCATTGCCGGGAATGTGGTGAATCTTGTGTTGGATTACGTGATGATTTTCGGGGTCGCGGGTTTTCCTGAAATGGGCATACGCGGCGCGGCGTGGGCTTCGGTTATCGCGGGTTTTGTTACACCGCTTATTTTGTTTGTGCTTTATTTTTCGAGGACCTTTAACACGTCGCATAGCACGCGGGCCACGTTTGTGTGGGATGGGGTTTTGTTCCGTAAACTGCTTCGTTACGGGGTGCCGTCCGGTGTGCATTTTGCGTTGGATATTGCCGCGTTTGCGATTTTTGTTTTGTTTACCGGGCGCATGGGCCCGGTGGCTTTGGCTACGAGCAATATTGCGTTAAGCGTAAATATGCTGGCGTTTCTTCCGTTGATTGGCATCAGCATTGCGGCGGGTACGCTGGTGGGGCAGTATCAAGGACGAAGGGAATCGCTTATCGCGGAAAAATCGGCATGGAACGCGGTCAAACTAGGCACGTTGTATATGGTGTCGGTCAGCATAACGTATGTGCTATTCCCGGAGTTTTACACCGCGCTGTTTACGCGGGGTAATACCGATGGGTTGGTCATGGAGGATTTGTTGCCGATTGCGCGTGTCTTGATGATTATCATGGGCATTTGGGGGGTCGCGGATTGCGCCAACATTATTCTGGCTGGCGCTCTTAAAGGGGCCGGGGACACCAAATTCGTCATGGTTTATTCCGTGGCTATGGCGTGGGGCATGCTGGTGCCGGGACTGGTGGTTGTGGTCTTTGTTTTGGACGCGGGCGTGATCCTGGCCTGGGCGTGGGCCGCTTTTTATATTTTTCTTCTGGCGGCGGGGATGCTGTGGCGATTTTTGACGGGGAAATGGAAAACCATTGAGATGGTCCAGCCTGTGCTCCCCATTATGCCTGACGGACCCGGCGCAGAAGCGCTTATGGTTTCAGAGTAGTAGAAGCTGATGGGGACATAGAAATAGAGGCTATAGGACCACCTCGCCGGAGGGACGACCTCCGTGTCGTCCGTTCAGTACGGCTACGACACCCTAGGCCGTTTCCACTCCGTGTCGTCCGCGTATTCCGTAGTTGAATACGCCGAGGATGATAGAAATGATAGGGACATTGAAATAATGGCATATCCATAGTATTTTTTTCAGAAAGAGGATGTTACAACAGAATCCATAAGCATTTGGATTGCAAAGGATGATCATACTATCTGAATTCCTTGGCGTTCTTCGCGCCTTCGCGTGAGATAAATCCGGGGCAACGATTTCGATACCGATCCCGATTTCGATAGCGAGGATTAATAGGGACACAGAAATAATGGAGTATCCATAGAATTCAAGAAACAATCGGGCATAAACTCAAAGCCGCATGTTCTGTGTCCCTCGGCGCTATGTCAGACGCGGCGGAGCGTGTCCCTCCAGAAAGTCGCGTGGCGCTCGTCTAAATGTCATCCCGGAAGTTTGACTGTGTGCTATTTAGAATTTTATTGGCGTTCTTTGCGACTTGGCGTGAGATTCCCCAAGGGGGATGTGTGGCGGAATAAATGGGGACAGAGAAATAGAGGCTATGACTTCTGCCGCCATTTAGCTGATCCGACGGGCTTTTTCGACTAATGCGCGGATGCGCTGGCGATAGGCTTTTTGTCGTTTCCGGGCTTTTTCCCTTTTTTCCGCGGTAGAGACCCGAGGACGCCCTGCCGCCGGGCTAAAGATGGGCTCGGGGGTGGTGAAAAGATTACGTTGTCTGAACGAAGCGGGGGTAACGGCGAGCAAGCGACCGTACAACGGCGTGGCGAACCATGGATCAGCGGCAATACGTTCCGGATCACTGGTCCACGCCGGGCGGGTAATGCTGGCCTGATCGGCCAGCCATTCGCCGTAGGCGGCGAGATAGGCATCGGCAAGATCGCCCTCGGGGAAGCGCCCGCGACACCGGGGCGGCGTCTCTTCCAGACGCTGTTGGAAAGCCGGGCGACTTCGAACATTCCCCCGTTTAATCTCATGTTGCCAATCGCGAAGGTTCATGCCGAAAGATTGCAGGGAGTCCGATCGGCGGGCGACATCGGCCAGCGTTTGCGGTCGTGATATGGTGGGCGTCGCGTTCATGATGGCGTCGTTTCCTCGATGAGCGAAGCCAGCACGATTTCGTGCTCCTTGGTGATAACGTGCTCGGGATAATATTTATTGATATAGGATTGGATATCACCCACAGACCGGATGCCGAGCTTTGGGATGAGGAAACGTAGGTCATCGAAGTCACCTTGATATCCCGGCAACGGATCGCGACATGCAAGCGCTTTCATGGCGAGAAGATATCCCGCCGTAGGAGCGGTCAGTTTAATCCCTGGCCCTTCCCAGGGGATTGGGCGTACTTGTTCCGTAGGGGCAATAAACATGCGCACATTATCGTTTAACCAGTCGTCGGGAAGCCCCAATTCCCGTGCCACTTGTTTGGCTAAAACACGCCCTTCCCTGGATGGATGAATAATCGCATCCACATCTTTGGTAATGGTGCGGGTATCATACACCAACATCATCAAGGCGCCACCATACAGGCAGATTTCCAAGGTTATTCCGTCCTGATGAGCCCGTTCGCCCAATAGATTCAGCGCGGCGATAAGCTTTTGCTTGGTTATATTCATTACCTATATATCATAACGTTACGATATATTGTGTCAAGATACAATCGGGCATAGGTCGCGTTCGGCACTGGGTATGTGTGTGAGAGTGGGAGTTCAGCGCCTGCAAACCCACGTACTCACACACCCTCAAACGCGCTCCGCCTGCGAGGAAGGCAGGGGAACGCCGGTCGTGCAGATTTCCGGATCTTCTATTTTTCTAAACATGGTCTTCGGACGCGACGGAGCGCGTCCCTCCAGAAAGTTATCCAAAAGTCATTCAACGCGACGGAGCGCGTCCCTCCAGAAAGTTATCCAAAAGTCATTCAACGCGACGGAGCGCGTCCCTCCAGGCGGTCACTCCCAAAGGTCTTCGGACGCGACGGAGTTCGTCCCTCCAGACAGTATGGCATGTTGCGTCGCGCAAGCTGTATGCTTAATCCATGAAGGATTTCAGCTTCGTCATGACTTCTTCCGCGTGTCCGCTGGTACGAGCGCCGTTAAACCGGTGGGCGATATTTCCTTCCGGATTAATGATAAATGTATTGCGTGAGGCGATCATGCCGCCCATGCCCAATGTGTCAAAGGCTTTAGCCAAACGTTTATCGGGATCAGCCAATAATTCATAAGGCAATTCGTATTCTTTCTTAAATGCGTTTTGGCGTTCAAGATTATCCAGGCTGGCGCCATAAACGACAATACCCGCTTCCTTAAACTGACTGTAATCATCCCGCATGGAACAGGATTGCGCGGTGCAGCCCGGTGTGAAGGCGCGCGGATAGAAAAAAACGACGACCCAGGAGCCTTTGTGATCGGTCAAATTGACTTTCGATCCGTTGGTACAGTCCACCTCCATATCCGGCGCCGCATCCCCGGGTTGAAGCGCCCACGCGCTTACGCCAATAAACATCATTCCTAATAAAATTATACTTTTCATCTGTGTCTCCTGTTTATCGTTGCGGGTCTGTGCGTGTAAGCGTGAAGAAATCTCGCACACGCATGCGCGCGCAACCACTTATTCCATTCATGTTATGCTATTTGTACCCTGACTTACGTTACAGTGTCGCACACGGTCCGGTATCCTGACGAGGTTCTTTGCGTGCCCATGAAAAAATATCCGATAGCTATTGCCAAGGTCTGCCTAACCGATTATATTCGCTCACGATTTCGGTTTGCTGTGCGGGATTTTAACGTTCATGAAAATTCAGCGGCCCGGTTTGATCCGGTAACCCTGATGCGGGTATAGGGAATCTTAGATGGCTCAGGTTTTTGGACCGGGTGCGAATACACTTGCAAAATTAAGTATTGTTTTGGGCGTCTTCGCTATCGCAGGCGGTTTGGCTTTGCTTGATAGCGTGAGTCGCTCATCGTATGTGCGTTACACCAAGCTTGCCCGGCCCCAGCCCGTCCCTTTTAGTCATAAACATCATGCGCTGATGGGCATTGACTGTCGTTACTGTCATACCACCGTGGAAGAGCATGCCTCGGCTAATATTCCCCCGACCAGTGTGTGTATGAACTGTCACACCATGGTGTGGGCGGATTCGCCGATGCTGGAGCCCGTGCGGGAAAGCTGGCGGACCGGCGAACCTATTAAATGGACACGCGTCCATGATCTCCCTGAATTTGTCTATTTCGATCACTCGGCTCACGTTAATAAAGGCATAGGGTGCGCCACGTGCCACGGGCGTGTGGATGAAATGCCGCTGGTCTGGAAAGAAAAACCTCTTTACATGAAATGGTGTCTGGAATGCCATCGTTCGCCGGAGGAATTTATTCGGCCACGTGAAGATATCTTTAATATGGCGTACAAAACGCCTGCCAATCAGCCGGAAGTAGGGGCGGAGTTGGTTGAGGAGTACGAAGTGAAAACCTATAATCATCGTTTGACGGATTGTTGGATATGCCATCGTTAAGACCAGAGGATATGAATATCACGCGTGACGACCTGATGAACGGGCATCGCCCCGGTCAGCGCGCCACGATTCTGGCGCCGCGCGGCGATGATCCTGTCCAGCAGCAGCAAAACGAAGTATTTGATGCGGAACTGAACCGGCGATTGGACATTGGCGAAGTACGCGAAAAACTCGCCGGCAAAGAAGGCCCGGCGTTTTGGCAAAGCATGGAAGAGCTTTCCGAGCACCCCGATTTTACGGAACTGATGGAAAGGGAATTCCCGCGTATGGCTCCACGATTCTCGGAAGTGGATCGGCGTGGTTTCCTCAAGCTGATGGGCGCGTCCATGGCCATGGCCGGTTTAACCGCTTGCACCAAGCAGCCGACCGAGCGGATTGTGCCGTATGTGCGGGCGCCCGAAGAATTTATTCCAAGTAAATCCACGTTTTTTGCCACCAGCATGACGTTAGGCGGCTATGCCATGGGCTTGCTGGCTGAAAGCCATATGGGGCGTCCCACCAAAATCGAAGGAAACGAGCTGCATCCGGCAAGTTTAGGAAGTTCCGACGCGTTTGCGCAGGCCGCTATTCTCGGATTATACGATCCCGACCGCTCGAAAAAAGTCTTACAACAAGGGGTCCCTTCCACATGGGCGATGTTCCGCAATGCGATGGTGGCACAATTGCAGATGGAACTTAACACGCAAGGCGCTGGGCTTCGGATCGTCACGGAACCCGTTACGTCTCCCTCGATTGCAGCGTGGATCCATCGCGTGATGGAGCGTTTCCCGCGCGCGAAATGGGTGCCCTATGATGCGATTGGTCGTGATCATGCCAAAGCCGGCGCTCAGGCGGCGTTCGGCGAGCATGTGGATACGATTTATCACTTTGACCGCGCGGATGTCGTTGTAGCGCTGGATGTGGATTTTCTCGGCGAAGGGCCGGCGCACGTCCGTTATGCCCGTGATTTTAGCGCGCGACGCAATATGGCGGAGGATGGCGTCCAGATGAACCGCCTTTACGCGGTGGAATGTGTGCCTTCCATGACAGGCGCGACAGCCGATCACGCAATTCCTATGCGCGCCTCTGACATAGAAAAATTTGCGCGTGCGATCGCGCGTTATCTGGGGATAGACGCGCCGGGAACCGATCTGGATGCTTCGCGGGCAATGCACGCTAAGTTAATCGCCGATGATTTGAAGAAGGCGGGATCCAAAGCCGCCATTGTGGTGGGGGAGCGTCAGCCTGCGGCGGTTCATGCGCTGGCGCATGCGTTGCATGATGTTCTTGGTGCGGCAGGCGATGCCGTTACATATATTGATCCCGTGGAAGTTGATGCGCCGGAACGCCAATCCTCGCTTAAAGAGTTGGCAGAGGATATGGAAGCGGGCCGGGTTCGTGCCATCGCCTTTCTCGATGTGAATCCGGCATATAACGCCCCAGCGGATTTGAATTTTGCGTCGTTGATGGAGCAGGTGCCTTTCAAAGCGCATCTAGGATTATATAACGATGAAACCGCGCAGCTTTGTCATTGGCATGTTCCGATGACTCATTTTTTAGAAGGGTGGGGGGATGCCCGCGCTTTCGATGGCACCCTTTCGATCATCCAGCCTTTGATTGAGCCGTTGTATGACTGTCACACGGTGCATGAAGTGCTGGCCGCCACGTTAGGGGACGAAGAGCAATCTGCCTACGATCTGGTTAAATCCTACTGGCAGGAAAACGGGCTGGCGGATGAAAAAGCCTGGAGAAGGGTTTTGCACGATGGGGTATGGGAGGGCTCGGCTTTTCCTGCGAAAGATTTACGCGCAAAGACCCGTATAGATGCAAGCCATACTCAAGAAAGTGGTCTGGAATTAGTTTTTTCGGCGGATACGGCCACATGGGATGGGCGGTTCGCGAACAATGCGTGGCTGCAGGAAATGCCGCGCGCCTTGTCGAAATTAACATGGGACAATGTGGTGATGATGGCGCCATCCACGGCGGAACAATTAAACGTGGCGAAAGGCGACGTCGTCACGCTTACGGTGGAAGATCGCACGGTAAACGGACCCGTATGGGTCATGCCGGGGCATGCGCCGGATAGTGTCAGCGTGCAATTGGGATATGGCCGCACAGCGGTAGGCGCCGTGGGCAACGGGATAGGTTTCAATGCGTATGCGCTTCGTTCCTCCTCTGCGCCGTGGATTCAACCCCGAGCGCAGATTGCCCTCGCCGGAGAGCGGTATCCGCTGGCCACGACGCAGCGGCATCATCAGATGGATGGCATTAAAGACCGTAATTTAGTGCGCATTGCCTCGCTGGACTATTTCTTGAAAAACCCGGCGTTTGCGCACAAAAAATCGCATGATCCCAAAGAAGACCAAACCATGTTCCCGCTGTACGACTACAGCCAGGGGTATCAATGGGGCATGACCATCAATTTAAATACCTGCATCGGCTGCAACGCCTGTTTAGTCGCGTGCCAAGCGGAAAACAATATTCCGGTGGTAGGCAAAAACGAAGTAGCGAACGGCCGCGAGATGCATTGGATTCGCATTGACCGCTATTACAGCGGCGATTTGGATAAGCCGGATACACACATGCAACCGGTAACGTGCATGCATTGCGAAAAAGCGCCTTGCGAACCGGTATGTCCGGTGGCGGCTACCGTGCACAGCGCGGACGGGTTAAATCAAATGGTGTACAACCGCTGTATCGGCACGCGGTATTGTTCGAATAACTGTCCGTATAAAGTGCGCCGGTTCAATTTCCTGCAATACACCGATGAAACCACGCCGCAGTTAAAATTATTGCGCAATCCCAATGTGACGGTGCGTACACGCGGCGTCATGGAAAAATGCACGTATTGTGTGCAGCGAATCAGCAAAAAACGGATTGCGGCGGAACGCGATCACCGCACGCTGCAAGATGGCGAAGTGCAAACGGCGTGTCAGCAAGCATGCCCGACGCGCGCGATTGTTTTCGGCGATATCAATAATCCGGATAGTGAAGTAACACGGATGAAAGCGCATCCGTTGAATTATGCTTTGCTTGGTGAATTGAATGTGCGTCCGCGCACTACGTATCTGGCTAAAGTCAAAAATACGCACCCCGCATGGGCAGGAGAACCGAAAGCGTAATTATGGCGATGGATCCCAAAACACGAGAAGAAGTTTACGGACAAGTCGGCGACATGCTGGCTCCGGGCCAGACCATGGCTTCGATTGGTGACGACATTACGTCCGTAATTCTTACCAAAAAACCGCCGCGCGGCTGGTACATTGGCCTTGGGATTTCCGGCTTGCTGATGGGTGTGCTGATGCTTTCGGTAGGCTATTTGCTTATGAAAGGCGTAGGCATATGGGGCATCAACGTGCCTGTGGGCTGGGGCTTTGCCATCATTAACTTTGTGTGGTGGATCGGGATTGGCCATGCCGGCACGCTTATTTCCGCCGTGCTGTTTTTGTTCCGTCAGGATTGGCGAACGTCCATCAACCGTTTTGCTGAAGCAATGACGTTGTTTGCGGTGTCCGCGGCGGGACTATTCCCGCTGTTGCATACCGGGCGTCCTTGGCTTGCTTACTGGATGTTCCCGTATCCCAACACCCTGGGCATGCTTCCGCAATTCCGCAGTCCGCTTATCTGGGACGTGTTTGCGGTGTCCACCTACGCCACGGTGTCCGCTATCTTCTGGTACCTTGGCATGATTCCCGATTTGGCTACCATGCGCGACAAAACGAAAGTCGGCATACAGAAAATCATTTACGGAATGGCGGCGATGGGCTGGCGCGGCTCCGCGCTGCACTGGCACCGTTACGAAGTGGCTTATCTGCTTTTCGCGGGGTTGGCCACGCCGCTGGTTATTTCCGTGCATAGCATTGTGGCTCTCGACTTTGCGGTATCGGTTATTCCCGGTTGGCATACCACGATTTTCCCTCCTTACTTTGTGGCCGGCGCGGTGTTTTCCGGGTTTGCCATGGTGCTGACGCTGGTGATTCCGGTGCGGAAAATGTACAAACTGGAGCACTTAATCACGCTGCGCCACATTGACAATATGTCCAAGATCATGTTGGCCACGGGCCTGATGGTGTTTTACGGCTATTTAAATGAAGTGTTTTTCGGTTGGTACAGCGCGCACGAATACGAAATGTTCATGATCTGGAATCGCATGACCGGTCCGTATGCGTGGTCGTTCTGGATGTTGATTTTCTGTAATGGCATTGTCCCGCAGTTATTGTGGTTTAAGCGCATTCGCCGGAATACAATTGCCATTTTTATTATTTCTATTGTCATTAACATCGGCATGTGGCTTGAACGTTTTGTGATTGTCGTCACCAGTTTGCATCGCGATTTTCTGCCTTCTTCGTGGGACATGTATGCTCCCACGGTTTGGGATTGGGGCATGTATCTGGGAAGCATCGGATTCTTTTTCTTTGCGATGTTCCTGTTCCTGCGCTGGGTGCCGATGATTGCTATTTTCGAAGTGCGCGAAGCGCATCATAAACAAGAGCATAAGCATTAATTTCATGACGGAAAACACAACAACCAAAACACTGCATGGCATCGCCGCCGAATACGAGGACGGCGAGCAATTGCTTGCCGCCGTGAAACAAGCGCGTGAAGCCGGGTATACGGTTATGGACGGCTATTCGCCTGTGCCCGTGCACGGATTGCACGAAGCCTTTGGGCGTAAACGCACTATCCTTCCTTTTATTACGTTGGCTGGCGGACTAGGCGGTTTGCTTGGAGGGCTGGGGTTACAGGTTTTCGGTTCGGCCATTTATTATCCGATGAATGTCGGTGGTCGCCCGATGTTAAGCTGGCCGTCCTTTTTCCCCGTATCGTTCGAGTGCATGATTTTAGGCGCGGCTTTAGCTACGATCACGGGTTTGTTTGTCATGTGCCGTTTCCCGGAACCGTATCATCCGATATTTAATGCGCAAAATTTTGAGCGCGCCACGCACGATCGCTTTTTCCTGTGCATTGAATCCGGCGACCCCGCGTTCGACGCGGCAGCCGTCACGTCACTCCTGCAAAATACCGGCGCGTTAAATGTGTCGGAGGTGGCGCCATGAAGCAGGTTGCGCGTTTTATGCTTTTGCCGGTTGCGGCGACGATGATCCTGACGCTTTCCACGGGATGCGAGTTGCGCAAAAAAATGTACGATCAACCTCGCTACGAAACGTATTCGGAAAGCGATTTTTTTGAGGACGGTAGTTCGGCCCGCCCGTTGGTGGAGGGAACGGTTGCGCGCGGATTCCTGCGGGAAGACGATCATTATTATCGGGGGTTTGTGGACGGAAAATACGCATCCTCGTTCCCGGATCGCATTGAAGTCACAGAAGCGCTGTTACGGCGCGGGCAGGAGCGCTTTGATATTTATTGTTCCGTGTGCCATGACTATGCCGGCTACGGCAACGGCATGGTCGTGCAGCGCGGTTTCAAACAGCCGGAAACGTTTCATTCGGATCGTTTGCGCGGTATGCCCGATGGATATTACTACCACGTTATTTCAGAAGGGTTTGGTATGATGCCAAGCTACGCCTATCAGATCAAACCGGAAGACCGTTGGGCGATTGTCGCGTATGTGCGTACGCTGCAATTCAGTCAGTATGCGCCTATGGAAGACGTGCCCGAAGCGATTCGCGCGGATCTGAAAGCGGGGAGTAAATAACCGTGCAGGAATTTTCTACATCTTTTGATTCGTTGAGAAAAAAAGCGTTGATCGTGGCGGCTGTCGCGGGCGTGATTGCGATCATTGGCGCGTTTATCAATCCAGCCCGCTTTTTTCAAGCTTACTTGATGGCGTTTATTTTCTGGTCCGCCATTGCGCTGGGTAGCCTGGTCACACTGATGATTCATCATATGACCGGGGGCGTGTGGACGTATTTGATTCGCCGGCCCTTGGAAGCCGCTGCCAAAACTATTCCGTGGGTTGGACTGATGTTTATCCCGATCATCATTGGCATGCCGCATCTGTACGAATGGTCGGTGCCTGCCAATGTGGAAGCGGACAAATATCTTCAATTTAAAGCGCCGTACTTAAACACGCCGTTTTTTGTCATCCGCGCATTGATTTATTTCGCTATTTGGGGAGGCTTGGCGCATCTGCTTACCCGATGGTCCTACGAGCAGGATCAAACAGGCGAAGCGCTGTTGAACAAACCTATGCGGGTGACCAGCGGCATCGGCATTGTTTTGTATGCTATTGCCTCTACGTTTGCGGCGTTTGATTGGATTATGTCGCTGGACGCGCATTGGTTTTCCTCAATCTACGGCCCGATGTTTATGGTCGGTCACGGGCTCACGGCGCTGGCGTTTATGTTACTGGTTCTGGTTTCATTAGCGAAAAGCGAACCTCTTTCCACACTGGTGAATCAAGATCGTTATCACGACCTCGGCAAATGGTTTTTTGCGCTGATTATTTTATGGATGTACATGATGTTGGCCCAGTTCATTATCATTTGGTCCGGCAATTTGCCCGAGCACATTGTATGGTATTTGCGCCGCATAGGACCGGCGTGGAAAACACTGGCTGCGTTGTTGGTGGCCTTCCATTTTCTCGCGCCGTTCCTTATTTTGCTTTCGCGGCTTACGAAACAAAAAGCTCCGGTGCTGATTAAAGTGGCGTTTGGCATTTTGTTTATGCGATTTCTCGATTTATTCTGGTTGATTGCGCCTGAATTAAACGAGGGTGTTTTCCGTGTGCATGTTTTGGATGCGATTGTGCCTGTCGCGCTGGGCGGCGTCTGGGTGTATTTCTTTGCGGGCTACCTGAGCGCGCAGTCGCTGGTGGTTAAACATGATCCTCGTTTTGAGCATGTGCTGAACGGAGGGGAGGGGTCTCATGAATAAACCGCAAACCGGGACGCCTCACAATCCGAATCCTGATTATCAGGATCGCGACATTCTGATTAAGCCTATTGTATATTTTATCATCGGGATGGCGGTTTTGACGCTGTTATCGGTGTTGGGTATGGCTTGGTTCCTGCAGTCCATGGAAAGCAAAACCTTGTTGGCTGAAGCGGAAATGACGACTGCGTCGCGTGAACGCTCGCTGCCCCCGGGCCCTCGTTTGTTGGCGGATGAAAAAGCAAATTTAGAAGCCTATCTTGAAAACGCGCGTAACCTGATGGATAGTTACGGCATTAGCGCAGACGCCGAAGACAAAGCGCGTATTCCGGTGTCCAAAGCTATAGAAATCGTTGCCGGGCGCGGATTGCCCCGTTGGCCTGCCACATTGCCTGTGCAACAGACGGAATCGGATCCTTCACTTGATCAAAGCGCAGAAGACGTGTCTTCGGCGGAAGAAGCGGTGAGCGAATAATGCAAAAACGAACCATAGTGTTAAGCCTACTAACGATCGTAACGATGATAGATTCATCAGCGTGGGCGCAAGTTTCCCGTAATCAGCAGGAACCCGCCTTGCAGCGCATCGGCTTTGACCAGAATCTGGATGCCCAGCTTCCATTGGATGCGCACTTCACCAACGACCGGGGTGAACACGTCACGCTCGGATCCATGATCGAAGAGCGGCCCGTGATTCTTGCGCCGGTTTATTACAATTGTCCTATGCTGTGCGGCTTGATCATAAACGGGCTGCTTACGTCCATGAAAGAAGTCGCCTTTAATGCCGGCGAACACTATGACGTTGTTGTCATGAGTTTCGATCCCCGTGAAACCGCGGAGCTTGCGGCGGCGAATAAGCAGGTATTTTTAGAGCAATACGGACGCCAAAATGTGGAACACGGCATACATTTCCTTGTAGGCGAAGAAGAACAAATCAAGCGCGTAACCGAAACCATCGGATTCCAATATGAGTGGATACCTGAGATTGAAGACTTCGGCCATGCGTCGGGCGTGGTTCTGGTAACGCCCGAAGGGCGTACTTCGCGTTATTTTTATGGCATAATGTATCCGGCCCGCGACATGCGATTAGGTCTTATTGAAGCGGCGGATAACAAAATAGGCAATGCCGTAGATCGTTTACTGTTGTTTTGCTATCACTATGACCCGGCCACCGGCGCTTATGGATTATTGATTCATCGGGTGATCAATTTAGCCGCGGTGACAACGGCTACGATTCTGGGACTTTTTGTTTTCATCATGATTCGCGCGGAAAAAAAGCGCAAGACGACACATCCTAACGAGGCAAGTGAAGCTTAAGCAATGAATTCGAACGTGGCCTATTTCCCCAAACAAGCCTCCTCGTTCGCCGCGAACGTGGACAACCTCTACTTTTTTCTCATAGGGGTGTCTGTATTTTTTACGATATTAATTGGCGCGTTGGTTATTTATTTTATATTCCGGTACCGGCGCCGGTCCGACGCGGAACGCCCAAAACCTGTACATGGCAATATCCCATTGGAAATTACATGGACGGTTATTCCATTGATTCTCGTGATGATCATGTTTTTCTGGGGAGCCATTATATTTTATAAGCAATACCGCCCGCCTGCGGATGCCATGGAAATTCTGGTGACCGGTAAGCAGTGGATGTGGAAACTACAGCACCCCTCGGGGCGCAGTGAAATCAATATGCTGCATGTGCCGTTGGGACGCCCGGTTAAGCTCACGATGACCTCGGAAGATGTTATTCATAGTTTTTATATTCCTGCTTTTCGCACCAAATCCGATGTCGTGCCTGGAAAATATACTACCTTATGGTTCACGGCCACGGAACTGGGCGAACACCATTTGTTCTGCGCGGAATATTGTGGCGGGGAACATTCGTTAATGAAAGGCTGGGTGCGCGTCATTCCTGCCGAGGAATATGATTTGTGGGCGGAAGGTGTGGATGCCGACATGGCCGCGTTAACGCCGGTGGAAGCGGGGAAACGCTTATTTACCGAGCAGGGCTGTTACGCGTGCCACAATCCGGAATCCGGCGCATTGGGACCCAACATCGAGGGCGTATATGGAAGCATGGTCAAATTAGCGGATGGAACCGAGGTTCTTGCGGACGAAGCATACATCCGGGAATCCATTTTATATCCGCAGAATCGTGTGGTGGCAGGCTACATGCCGGTGATGCCGACGTATCGCGGTTTGCTGAACGAAACGCAGCTTATGCAAGTCATCGCGTACATTAAATCCGTGGGTGTGGAGGAATAAACGACAGACATGAGCGAATCTACAACATCCCATTATCTAAACGCGCGCAAAACCGTGGCTTCCTGGCTGTTTACGGTGGACCATAAACGGATCGGGATGCTCTATCTCGGCTCCATTATTATTTATTTCCTTTTGGGTGGAGTCGCCGCTTTGTTGTTCCGCGTGGAATTAATGACGCCGGATCCGAATTTTATGGAAAGCGATACATACAACCGCTTGTTTACCATGCATGGCGTCACCATGATTTTTTTCTTTTTGATCCCCAGTATTCCTGCTGTGTTGGGTAATTTTCTCCTGCCTATTATGCTTGGCGCCCGTGATCTGGCATTCCCGCGTATAAACCTTGCGAGCTGGTATGTGTTTACACTCGGCGGTTTGTTGACTTTGGGAGCTATTATTTTCGGCGGGGTGGATACCGGGTGGACGTTTTACACGCCGTATAGCAGCACCTACGCCAATTCCAATGTGATTTTAGCGGCGCTTGGCATTTTTATTTCCGGGTTTTCCTCCATTATGACCGGGTTGAATTTTATTGTGACTATTCACAAAATGCGTGCGCCGGGATTAACCTGGTTCCGTTTGCCTTTATTTGTTTGGGCGCATTATGCCACATCCATCATTATCGTTCTCGGCACGCCTGTCGTGGCTATTACCATCTTGCTTGTGGCCATAGAACGCATTTTTCAGGTTGGCATTTTTGACCCGCAACTGGGAGGCGATCCGGTTCTGTTCCAGCACTTATTCTGGTTTTACTCGCATCCGGCGGTGTACATCATGATTCTCCCGGGCATGGGGGTGGTCAGTGAAGTAATCGCATGTTTTTCGCGTAAACGCATTTTCGGTTACGAAGTCGTGGCCATGTCCAGTCTGGCTATTGCGATTCTGGGCTTTTTTGTGTGGGGCCATCACATGTTTGTCAGCAGCCAGTCCATGTATGCCGGCATGATCTTTTCCATTCTGACATTTCTGGTGGCGATTCCTTCCGCGATTAAAGTGTTTAACTGGATTTCCACTTTATACGGAGGTTCCATCCGGTTGGATACGCCGATGCTGTACGCGATTGGTTTTATCGGCTTATTTCTTGTGGGCGGATTAACCGGCCTTTTTTTGGGGACCATGGGGGTGAATGTACATGTTCATGACACTTATTTTGTGGTGGCGCATTTCCATTACGTCATGGTAGGCGGCATGGTCATGGCGTTTTTTGGCGGCTTGCATTTCTGGTGGCCGAAAATGACAGGCAAAATGTTTCCCGAGATTCCGGCCCGGATTACTGCGGTTATAATTTTTATTGGTTTCAATTTGACGTTTTTCCCTCAATTTATTGCGGGTTATCTCGGCATGCCCCGGCGTTATCATGTTTATGCCGAAGAGTTCCAGATTTGGCATGTCCTGTCCACGGGCGGCGCAACGGTATTGGGTCTGGGATATGTGATGATGGCGGCATACTTGTTGTATTCCCTGTTTCTGGGCGCCAAAGCCAGTTCGAATCCGTGGAAAGCCGCCGGCCTTGAGTGGAAAACAACGTCGCCACCTCCAACCGAGAATTTTGTTGTTCCTCCCGTTGTGACGCAGGAAGCGTATGCATACGAAACAGAGGACGTTTATCAAGACGACGCGGACCAGAAGGGAACGACCCATGGCTGAAGGGCATAGTCATTCGCCGCATTTGGCGCATCATTTCGATAGCATGGAGCAGCAACGTGAATCCAGCTCTCTGGGCATGTGGCTTTTCCTTGCACAGGAAGTTATGTTTTTCGGCGGCATGTTTGTCGCGTACGCCATGTATCGCTTTAAATATCCCGAAGCGTTTGCGGTGGCCAGCGGTCATTTAAACATTGGTTGGGGAGCGTTTAACACCGCGGTACTGATTTGCAGCAGTTTAACCATGGCGCTTGCTGTCCGTAGCGCGCAGTTGGGTGATAAAAAGAAAATCATTCAATTTCTGATAGCTACGATGTTGTTAGCTGGCGTGTTTCTGGGTGTTAAAGGCATCGAATACACCGATAAATATCATCATCATCTGGTGCCCGGACCTTCGTTTGAATACACGCCGGATTTTGATAAATACACCGTGCCGGTGACCGCGGAAACGGCGCATCCCAATTTTACCGGGCATGTGCAATTGTTCTACTCCTTTTATTTTGTGATGACCGGGATGCATGCGTTGCACATGGTGATCGGCCTGGGTTTGATGATTTGGTTAATTGTAAAAGCCAAGCGCAATCAATTCAGCACGGAATATTACGCGCCTGTTGAGATGACAGGACTGTATTGGCATTTTGTGGATATAGTCTGGATTTATTTGTTCCCGTTACTTTATTTGGTATGGAGACACTGATGAGCGAACATGGCCAACCCCATATTTCCCCGCTGAAAACGTATTACAGTGTATTTGGCGCGTTAATGGCGCTGACTTTCGTCACGGTCTGGGTGGCGTTTTTTGATCTTGGCGCTTTTAATATTCTGGTCGCTATCAGTATTGCCAGTTTTAAAGCGTATGTGGTAGTGCTGTACTTTATGCATGTTAAATACAGCCCGAAAATTATTGGCCTCACGGCCACGGCGGGCTTTATTTGGTTACTTCTGATGCTGGCGTTGACGGTGGCGGACTTTGCATCGCGCGGATGGCTGCCACAAGGCCAACCCTGGTAAACGCCTTATGAACGTTTCAGCTTCCAGTGCGTACGGGGCCTTGTCCCCGATGGCGACGAAACCTACAGCGACAGATGTTTTCCGCCGGACATGGATGCGGCGTCTTTCTTTTTTGTTGGCTGCGTTGGCGTTAATGCTTGTTTCATTTGGGGGCCACGTCACGACGATCCAGGCGGGAGACACCGAGCCTGCCTGGTCCCTGCGTTTCTGGCAGTGGTTTGTGCCGTGGAGCGAATTGCAGGGCGGCCATTTTTTTGAAATGACGCATAGGCAATTAGGCGCAATTGTCGGGATCGTTACAATCGGGCTGGTTGTGGTTCTACGGCTTTGGGAGTCTCGCGCGCGGGTACGATGGTTAGGCTACGGCGTGCTGGGACTTGTGGTTGTGCAGGGATTACTAGGCGGTTTGCGCGTGCATGTGGTGTCCAATCCGGAACTGCAAACAGCGTTGATGAACGATTTAGGGCTCTCGGATCCCGATACGTTGCGTGTCTGGGCAGGTATGATTCATGCGAATCTCGGATTAATTTTGTTTGCGTTGTTGTCTGTCCTGGTGACCGTTCAAACCGTATCGTGGCGTGCCAGCCCCATGCCTGTTCGTGCGCGCATGTATGCGGGATTAAAAATCCTGTCGGGTATCGTGGCGCTTGCCTTGGTGATTCAAGTTGCGATGGGGGCTTGGTTGCGTCACGGAGGATGGTCCACAGGCATTATTCTTTTTCATGTGTTTGGAGCCTTGATTGTCACCGGGGGTGTGGTAGGAATAGCCATGCTGGCGTTCGGGCTGGATAAAGCCTTGTCCGCGATACGGTTGATTTCCTTTACTATGCTTGCGGTGGTGCAGGTGCAGTTGATTCTGGGTGTCGTTGCGTTTGCGGTGCCGCAATGGGCCGGCACACAAACGCTGCATCACGTGACAGGCGCGCTATTGTTTGCGTTAGGGGCGGTGGTATGGGTGCGGGTCCGGCATGATATAAAACCAGATGCGGCGTATGAAAAATCTTAAACGTTATATTGAAATGTCGAAAATCCGGATTGTTTCGATGGTGCTGGTGACTTCGGCCATCGGATTTATTCTTGCGTCGCGCGATGCAGGCGTCCCGGTGGATGGCGTGCGGCTCCTTCTTACGCTCGCGGGCATAGGCATGGCGGCGGCAGGCGCGGCTTGCTTGAATAATTATATGGAACGGGATTTAGACGCGTTGATGCTGCGCACACAACAACGCGCATTGCCTTCCGGCGCGGTGGAACCCGCGCATGCGCTGGCGTATGGGCTAACCATGGTGTTAGGGGGCGTGTTTCTGCTGGCTTCCCGGATCAATTTGATGGCTGCGTTTGTGGTTTTGCTTACCGCTTTTTTGTATGTGCTGGTTTATACGCCGCTTAAACGCTGGACGTGGTGGAACACGTCGCTGGGGGCGATCCCGGGCGCGCTGCCGCCTGTTAGTGGATGGGTGGCGGTGAGCCATGAAATGGAAGTAGGCGCATGGATAATGTTTGCGATTTTGTTTCTGTGGCAGCATCCGCATTTTTACGCCATTGCATGGATGTATCGGGATGATTATGCGCGTGCAGGCTATAAAATGCTTTCGGTTGTGAATCCGGATGGCACGCGTCTGTTTCGTCACATTGTGTTTCACGCCGCGCTTTTACTTATCGCGGGAGTGGGACCTGCGATGATCGGCATGGCCGGGTGGTGGTATGGCGCAGGCGCTTTTTTACTGGGCATCATGGTTATGGAAGTAGGCTTGCGATTGCAACACAGTCAGTCCGTGGCTGACGCCCGCAAATTGCTGCGCGCCTCGGTGTATTATCTGCCCGCGTTATTGGCATTAATTCTTTTAGATGTATGGGTGTGATGGATATTTCTTCCATACCTACTTTGAACGCGTCCTTGAATGGAGTAGCCACGTTATTGCTGATGGCCGGATGGATGGCGATACGGCAGGGCCGTCGTTTACTTCACATGCGTTTGATGGTTTCCGCGCTCGCGGTGTCCGCGCTGTTTCTGGGTTTCTATCTCTATTACCATTACAACGCAGGCGCAATGACTCCCTATGAAAAAACAGGACTGATTCGATGGGTGTATTTCACGATACTGATAACGCATATTCCGTTGGCGATGTTGGTGGTGCCGGGTTGTCTCGTGGCTGTTTGGCATGCGGTACGGGGACGTTTTGATCGCCATGTGAGGATTACGCGTTGGCTATGGCCGGTGTGGATGTACGTCTCGGTTACCGGTGTTCTTATCTATTTGATGCTTTACGTCTGGTGAGTGGGCGGGGGCGGCGATGGCTCAATCGCGTGAATGCATTTTTCTTTTGTTTTCCAGCATAACAACGCCGTAAGCGTGTACGGTAGCAGCGCAAGCGCCTGTACCCAGTAACTGATGGGGCGCTGGATCATTTGAAGCGCTTCAAACGACACCGACGTGTGGTGGCGCACGGCTAGAATAATCGCCAGACCAGAAGCCGTAAAAAAAGGCGTGGCGCTGAAAAGAAGAACGGACCACCGGCATAACCGGCTTTCCATGATAAAAACCGGGTCGTCCAGAACAATGGCGATTTCCTCCATGAAGCGGTTCAGCAAAGCCATAAACCAAATCGCGCATCCCACAAGCGCGAAAAAATTGACCAGATAATGATCGGTCCCCGGCTGACGCTGGTTCCAATACACAAACGGCGCGAAATACAGCATCATAAAAATCAATAACATGGCGCGTCCCAGCCATGTGCGCCAGCGCGGGCGGGGCAACGGAATGCGGTACAACGCGGTAACGCCCCAATACAAAAGAAGCACGGCCAGCACATAGCCCGGCAACCGGATAAACGGGGACGCATGAATGCGAACGATGTGAAACGATAAAAGAATAGCCAGCGGGAATACCCAGAAAATGCGGGAAAACCCCCGGGAAAGAACAATCCAATCTCGTTGGCTTAACGTGGCGGCAGGCATGGCTTGCGCCTCTATCTCTTCTTCGGTGTGCGTCATGTCGGCGTATCAAACCGTAGAACGGATATGTTTGCAACCTTAACGATAGGGATCAGCCGCATCACGTAAGCCATCGCCGACAAAATTAAATGCCAGCACGGTCAATATAATGAAAAACGTGGGCATAATCAGCCAGGGCGAGCGGGCAAGAATGTCGAGGTTCATGCAATCCTGAAGAAGCACGCCCCAACTGACCACGGGCGGTCGGAGCCCCAATCCAAGAAAACTTAGCGCCGTTTCGCCAAGAATCATGCTAGGCACCGTCAGCGATAAAGAAACAAGAATATGGCTGGTAAAACCGGGCACGAGATGCCGGAAAATAACGCGCCCGTGACTGGCGCCCAGCAGGCGGGCGGCTACGGCATAATCCTCTTCGCGTAACGAAAGCAATTTACTACGTACTGTACGAGCCAGCCCGGTCCAGCCTAGAAGACTTAAGACCACCGTGATGCCGAAATATATTTTCAAATCCGGCCAGTCTGCCGGGAGAATGGCTCCAAGCGCAATCCATAGAGGCAGGCCGGGAATGGCGTTGAGGATTTCGATCAAACGTTGAATGATTAAGTCCGGCACCCCTCCATAAAAACCGGAAATGCCCCCAATGATAATGCCCAGCACAAATGAAATCACAATGGATACAAGGCCAATAGACAGGGAAATACGGGCGCCGAATACAATACGACTGAACATATCCCGTCCGTACTGGTCCGCGCCCAGTAGGAAAAACGTGGGCAGGGTTTCCGTGTCCGGATTACGTTCCTCGAATTTTTCGAGATCCATGCCAAACAAATGACGATGAATAGGAAGAATGCCCCATAATTTTACGTTTTCATCTTTTACGAAAAAGCGGAGCGGCACAATGGTATTGGTGTCACGCTGGTAGCTTGTCGTCAAATCAATCGGATTGATATGGCGAATAAGTCCATAGACATAAAACCCGTTTTCCAGATTAAAATGAATGCGTTGAGGAGGCGCATAATTATGCTGGAGATTCATGGCGTTGGGTTGATAGGGAGCCCAGAATTCCGCCAGCAAGGCCATGGCGTACAACAAGCCGAGCATATACAGTGAAAAAACAGCCAGGCGATGGCGCGAAAACCGCAGCTTGACGAGCTGCGATTGGCTCATGGTTCCAAGTTCAACAGCGCTGGATTTATTAGGGGAAGGGGTGGCGCTCATCGTCCTCCTCCCGTCATGCGAATGCGAGGGTCCAGCATCATTAACAGCAAGTCGCTGACCAACACGCCAATAACGCTTAATGCGCTTAATACAAGCAACAAAGATCCCGCCATATAAATATCCTCAAGCATAACGGCGTCCAACAGCAAAGGGCCAACCGTGGGAAGGCTTAATATAATCGAGACAATAGCCCCCCCGGAAATAAGCGAAGGCAAAATGCCTCCGATGCCGGAAATAAAAGGAAGCAGCGCCATGCGGAAAGGATATTTAAATAGAAGGCGAACGGGCGGAACCCCTTTCGCGCGCGCTGTGGTGACATACGGCTTGCGCAGTTCGTCCAGAAGGTTGGCGCGCATGACGCGAATCATGCCGGCCGTGCCGTCCAGACCAATCACGATAAGCGGTATCCAGAGATGTTTTAACAAATCCCATACTTTAGCGAGATTCCAATAATCTTGCATTGCAAACTGAGGGGAAAACAATCCGGTGATGGTAATGTCAAAATATTTGCGGGCCAGAAGCATAAGCACAAGGGCAAAAATAAAATTGGGAATGCACATGCCGAGAAAACCGGCGATAGTAAAGAAATAATCCCCGGGGGAGTATTGCCTAACGGCGGAATACACGCCGATAGGAATAGCAATCATCCACGTGATCAGAATAGTGCCGATCGCCAGCACGAAAGTAAGAAGAAGCCGGTCACCCATAAGTTCATTGACGGGGGCAAGGTTGACCATGGAACGGCCCATGTGTCCTTGAAGCAGGCCTTTGTCTGAGTCCTGATACGTGGTGAACCAAAGCAGCCCTGTCCAACGGAAATAATTCTTAAACGCGCTATCGTCCATGTGGAAGCGTTCCTTCAAGTCCTCAATTTCCATCTCGGCTTCGTTGCGCAGGCCTTGTTCTTCAAGCACTTGAACGCGCGTATCTAAATAACTGCCGGGGGGAAGTTGAATTCCCGTATACACAATGATGGAAATAACAATCATGGTGGGAATCATCAGCGCGAGGCGTCGCAGGACAAAAGGATGGCGCAAGGCAGACATTAAAATAAACAACGCAACCACGGTCCACAATGCGTATTGAATAACCCAACCCATGAACTGCGTGGACCGGGCTGCGGCAACAGTCGTTCCTTCGGATGCGGTTTGGCTGGACGGCAGCGTGATTTCTTGAATTTCCTGCAGGATGGAGGTTTCGCGGTTTGCAAGGTATTCTTCGGTTGCCGGTTCACCATTAATCGTATCCGGCTTTTCCCAATACCATGTTTCTATCGCGGCATTGTTGGGGGAACCATGGTTGAAAGATGTAAAAATTAGCTCGGGAATACCGCGTAAACCATTCTTTGCCAGTAATAGAGCCGACGAACTGACTACGCCTCCTGACGTAATGCCTAGCGCCCAAAGGTTCTCGCGGTACGCTTTCATGATTTCCTGGACCAGGTTCTTTTGTTCCTCGGGATCCGGCGTAACGCGCGCCCATTCGCCTTTGGTCATAAGCTCTATTTCCTGTTCAGTGGGCTGACCGCTTTCGGCTAGCGCTTCCTCGCTTCCGTGCAAGCCGCCCCGGTTAAACCATGAAAAATATGGAGCCCCCGCGCCCAACGCGCCCCAGCCAAGCGCTGAGCTGGACTCCAGGCTTGTGAAATCCGCGCGCGCCCGTTCCATCAACATAAGCCGGTGAGGTCTCACTTGCACAATCACGCGAAGACCTAATTGTTTTAGATCTTCGCTTATAAACAGGGGGATACCTAAATCGCCGTACGCGCTACCGGATATGACATACCGGAACGTCATGCGTTGCCCGTCGGGCGTGGTGCGATAGCCTTCCTTGTCGTAACGGGTCAGTCCCAGCTCGTCTAACATCGCGCTCGCGCGCTCGGGATCGTATTCGGCGGCGTGTTTTAAATGTTCGGGATCGTAGCCTACTTGACCTTTGGCGGGTCCAAGGTTGGAAGGGGCCCCAATACCCATAAAACGCGCATCTATAATTTTTTGACGATTAATCCCAATGGATATTGCGTGTCTAAATGTAGGATCGCGGAGTAGATCCCTCCGGAACCCGCTGGCGGGATCTTTATCGGTTACGGGCAAATGCCGATTAGGTATGACCCCGATTGTACTGTCGCCCCCGGGATACCAGTGAAAAAGGCGGTATTGGCCTTCTTCCCGGTTATTCATCAAGCTCCCATAATCCACGCTCTGCGGGATGATGGCCGAGACGCTGCCTTCTATAATCGTTTTCGATATCAATTGAGGGCTGATTTGTTGGAAGACAATGCGGTCTATGTAGGGTAATTGGTTTCCTTCGGGGTCCACGGCGAAATAATATGGATTGCGGATCAACGTCCATGGACCATTGTTGCGGTGCGTGCGAAACAACCAGGGAGACAAAGACGGGCGTTCCGGGTTCATAATATGAGAACGCTCGCGCAAGACACGGTCCGGGGCGATCTGACTTTCTTTCGCGATGGCGGCGATTAATTCCTGATCGCCAAGCGTTACATGGAATTGGCGCAAATAGTGCGCGGGGCCAGCCATAAACAAAGCGCCTGCGGCGGATGCCTGATCGTGAATGAAACCCGGATTGCTTTCGGGAAACACATACCGGACTGTGTAATCATCTACTTTTTCGATATAGCCCGGCTCCCCGGCTATGCGCATGGTTTCGGGAATATTCGGAGTGCCGTCCGGCGCGTGCGCGACATGCTCCCACCAGAACATAATGTCATCGGCGGTGAACGGATGACCGTCCGACCAGCGCACACCTTTGCGCAAATGCACGGTCCATGTTTTATAGTTATCTGATGGAATAACGGCTTTGGCAAGGTGGGGTTTAATGGGTTGACCGTACGGCGAATAGCGCACCAGAGTGTTGTTGTTGGCTGTGTAGGTCATAAACAAGCGCACGGCATCAATGTCGCTCGCGATATGCCACCAATCTCCGCCGTAGTTCCCGATGCCTTCAAATCCGGTATACACCACCGGTTCCGGGCCCACCCGCTCGTGGACTGGAGGCAACGCGCCATCTTCCACAAGCTTGGATAGAAGGGGGCTTTCCCCTTTCGGCCACCACGAAGCGTTTTCCCCTTCGCTATAATCCACTTCCGTATAAAATAACGGGGCATCGTCGGGATCTATCACGGGCCGCCGCATCGCGTCGTATTCCGCGCGTAACGCTTCATCCTGCAGTGTCGCCGGGATTTCTGTAGTAACATTATTTCCTTGCAACCACCCTCCAAGAACAACCAACAACATGTAAAAAGCAAGTGAAAGAATGATCAGGCGTGCGACATGGCGAACCGATCCATGTTGGACTGCATTGGGGGCTTTTGACATGTACTCTCTGATTTCCTCGCGTTTGTGCGTGTCGTTTGTTTAAGGGCCCTGTAGTCGCCTTGTGACCGTTGGCATCATGGAAAGCGCCGATTATAAAGACACGTAATAAATCGCGCAAGGTTAAGGATGCGCATTATTCATTTTTTTGTTTTGTAAAAAAAAAGACTTCTTCTTTTGACAAATGCGTATTCGTTTATTACCGTTTGACTTCCGTTTTCGTAGAACAACCGATGGGCCGATAGCTCAGTTGGTAGAGCAAAGGCCTTTTAAGCCTTGGGTCCTGGGTTCGAGTCCCAGTCGGCTCACCATCGTTTTCCTGTTCTGCATGACCTTAAGACGGCTTTTTTCTTATACGCCTGCGTATCGTCCTGCGCGTGTTGTAATTCCTTTGTAATCAAGGCAGAACTACACTGCGAAAAAAAATACAATTTTTTTTGCGGATTTCAGTTGACCTTGGGTGGGGCAAAGTGGTTTAAAGTGGGGCAGGAGAAAAGCTGAATGGAGTCCAATGGCATAACAACAAGTGGGGGGAGTGGCACCGTAGGGGTGTTTGTTAATACCTACACCCATTCCCTCGATGCCAAAAAACGCCTGACAGTGCCTTCGGATTGGCGCGAGTTGGCAGGCACGCCGAACAAATTGTTCGTCTTGCCTGGAATTAAAGACCAATGCCTGTGTGTTTATCCCGCTCACGAAATGACCCGTCGGCTGGAAAGGATCCGCAACCTTTCCATCGCGGACGCAAAGGGTCGGCAGTTTGCGCGGGTGCTTGCCTCTCGCTCCGATCTGGTTCCTTGGGATAGCCAGGGACGTATCCGTATTAAAGACGAGTTGCTGGAACACGCGGGCATCCAAAGTCAGGTGACGATGGTCGGCACGTTTGACGGCTTTGAATTGTGGAATCCGGAGCTTTGGACGAAAGAAAATGCGTCTGTGGACAACGATGGTCTAAGCGAGGCTATCCAATATGTCGGATTTTAAGTGATGGAGAAACACGCGGACTCGAAGTCCGCCGGGCAGAACATGAAAATAAAGGAAGGCGTATCATGAGCATGAGACAAATAGCAGCGTTTTTGAAAGTGAACGGTGCGCTGGACGGCAACCGGGACGAGTCGCGGTGGTTGTCGGTGCCCGAACGGAATTGCAAAATCCGGTACCAGCTTTGGCAAGGGGATTCGGATAGTTCGGAAATCTTTACTGCGCAAACCCGCAACCGTAGTCGCGTCGGATTAATGAGCCGTTTCATGATGTAACAGGGCGCGCGGCGTTGCCGGCGCAGGAGCAAAACAATGCACAAGCCGGTCATGCTGGAAGAAACCATTGCCGGGTTGAATGTTCAGCCCGGGGGGCGGTACGTGGATGCCACGGTCGGGGACGGCGGGCATGCATGTGAAATCCTTCGCCGGGCCATGCCGGATGGCGCGTTGCTTGCGTTGGACCGTGATCAGGAAGCGCTCAGTCAAGCGCAACAGCGGCTTGCCGAATGGAAAACATCCACTTTTTTTGCGCATGCGCCTTTTAGCGCCATGGAGCAGCATGTCCGCGCGCTGGGATGGACGGACGTAGATGGTGTTTTGTTTGATTTAGGGGTGCGCTCTTATCAATTGGATACACCCGCGCGGGGTTTTAGTTTTATGCGGTCCGGTCCTTTGGATATGCGCATGGATGCAACGCAAGGTCCGACAGCCGCAGATCTGGTGAATACGCTGCCCGAACAGGATCTGGCCGCGCTGATTTACAAACTAGGCGAAGAGCCCGGTTCCCGGCGGATTGCGCGCGCGATTGTAGCTGCGCGTGAAACCAAGCCGTTTGAAACAACCGGCGAGCTGGCTGCGGTGGTTGAGCAATGCCTGGGAGGACGACGCGCTAAAATTCATCCGGCCACGCGCACGTTTATGGCGTTGCGTATGGCGGTCAACCGGGAGTTGGAAGAAATCGCCGGGGGATTGGAAGCGGCGCTGGCGTTGCTTCGGCCCGGCGGAAGAATGGCGGTTATCACGTTTCATAGTGTGGAAGATCGTGAAGTCAAACGGCGTCTACGGGCGCATGAAGGAAAAAATGAATCGTTGCAGGCGGGGGGCTCCGTCTGGCGCGGCGCCATGCCGCGCGTGCGGCGTGTGTTGCGAAAAGCGCTGGCTGCTTCAAAAGAAGAAGCCCGCGCCAATCCGCGCGCGCGCTCGGCAAAGTTAAGAGTTGTAGAAAGGATAGAATATGAAGCGGCGTAAACAAAACAGAAAGAAAAACAGTGGCGGATTCTTTTTTCCGGCTCCATTGGCGCTAGTGCTTTTTTTAGTGACCTCCGGCGTCATTGCGTTGATCTGGATGAGCACGCGTTGTGAAGTTACCGGCGAACGTATTCAGGCGCTTGAAAGACAAAAAGTGGAATTGCGCCAGCGTATGCTGAACGAGGAATTTAAGTGGACGAATACGCGCACGTTGCCGAATGTGCAGGCCGCGTTGCGTAAACACGGGCTGCGTATGGATTGGCCGACCTCGGATCGCGTGGTGGTATTGACCCGTCGCGCGCTTCCCGAAAGGCCGGTAGGCGCGGCGTATGTGGAATACGCGCAATATGGAGGGGGCGAGCCTAAATGACAGGTAAAGGGTCCAGATGGCGCATAGGAGCCCTAATCCTCGGGGTGCTATGCATTTTTACGGGGCTAGGCGCGCGTCTGGCCTTTTTGCATCTGGGCCCCAACGATCATTTGCTTGAACACATTGCGCAGCTCCGTCACACGGAGCGCACTATTCTTGCCGAACGCGGCCGTGTGCTGGATCGCCATGGTCATGTGCTTGCCATGGATCTCGCGGTGAAAGATGTATGGATTGATCCGTCCAAGCTGCAAAATTATAGCCAGCTCGACTTTATGATCAACCATCTGGTGCGCATTCTTCATGTGGATCCGGCGGTGATTCGCGCGCGCGCGAGCAAGGCGGAACGTGAATACGAGTACGTGAAACGCTATGTGCAACGGGATGTGGCGGAGCAATTGGCCCGCATGCAGTTTAAGGGGCTGCATTTCGATGATGCGCTTGCGCGGCATTATCCGCAAGGTTCGCTAATGAGCCATGTCATTGGTTATTCCAATGTGGACGGGGTCGGCAGCGCCGGCATTGAACAACGCTGGAACGATTCTTTGAAAGGGCGGAACGGCTTGCGCATTAGTGAACGGGACGGACGGCGCGCCGAAATGTATGCGCGTCGCACGCTGGATCTGGCTCCGCGTCACGGAGCCGATGTGGAATTGACGCTGGATCAGAATCTGCAATTTATGATGGAGGAAGCGCTGGACCGGGGCCTCGCCAAATACGGCGGGCTGGCGGCGTGGGCGATTATGATGCGTGTGCAGACCGGTGAAATTCTAGCGATGGCTTCGCGTCCTTCTTTCGATTTGAATCGGTACGGCAAAGCGTCGGATGAAGAACGACGTAATCGCGCGATTGCGTTTAATTATGAACCCGGCTCTACGTTTAAGGTGGCTGTTATCGCCGCCGCGTTTAATGAAGGGCTGATTCATCCCGATCAAATCGTGGACTGCGAAAACGGACGTTGGATGTATCGTGGACGTCCGCTGCGCGATTACAAACCGAACGGGCTGTTGTCTGTGGCGGATGTGCTGAAAAAATCAAGCAACATTGGCGCGGCCAAAATTGCGTTAATGTTGCCGGAAGACCGATTCGAAAAGTATTTGCGAGATTTTGGATTCGGCGCGCGCACAGGCATTGACCTTCCCGGAGAGGAACCGGGCATTTTATCCGGACGGTCCGCTTGGTCTGCTATCAGTGTCAGCCGTATCGCCATGGGGCATGAAGTAGCGGTGACGGGGTTGCAGTTGTTGAATTCCGTCAATGCCATGGCCAACAATGGATTCTTAATGCGCCCGTATGTGGTGCGCCGGGTGGTGGACAAAGATGGACTGGTCTTGCACGAAGGGGCGCCGCACATTCTTGGACGCCCTATCCGTGAAGACACCGCGAAACTTATGACACGCTTGCTGGCGCGCGTTACCGAAGAAGGCGGCACCGGACGCGCGGCGCATTTGGAAAACTATACGGTCGCAGGCAAAACCGGTACGGCGCAGAAACCTATTCCCGGTGGTTATGCGGACCGGCAGAATTACGCTTCGTTTGTCGGTTATCTTCCGGCCGAACAGCCGGAAATTAGCATCGTCGTGATTGTGGACGATCCCCAGCCCGTGCGCACGGGCGGCGGCGTGGCCGCGCCGATTTTCAAGGATATTGCCGCAGAAGCGGTGCAATACCTGAATATCCCCTCTTCGGTTCGTTCGGTGCAACAATTAGATAGGAATGAGTTCGCGCGGAAAACAACATCATAAGGAGGTCGCCGTGATACTAGGAACGTTGGCGATAGATGCCATGAGATGGGAATGCATAGCGAAAGTGGTACGGCCGGATTCGTGGACCAATGTCCTCGATCTGGACATTAAAGGGTTGGCGTATGATTCACGGATGGTGAAACCCGGCTACTTGTTTGTAGCGATTCCGGGTCATCGTCAGGATGGCGCGGCTTTTATTGAGGATGCCTTGCAGCGCGGCGCAACGGCGGTGGTCGGCGAAATGGATGAATGGCCTTATCGCCACGTGCCGTATATGCGCGTGGCCGATGCCCGGCGCGCGTTGGCTGAAATTTCATGCGCGTATTTCAACGACCCCTCCTCCCGCATGGAGATGTACGGCGTGACTGGCACCAACGGTAAAACCACTATTACGTATATGCTACGCGCGATTCTGCGCGCCGCAGGCCAATTGCCCGGCATGGTAGGCACGATTCAATACGAAATAGGCGAACGGGTGATCCCCGCGCATCGCACCACTCCGGAAGCGCCGGATTTGCAAGCGATGTTGGAGAACATGGAGCGGGCGGGTTGCGACAGTGTGGTGATGGAAGTTTCGTCGCATGCGCTGGATCAAAAACGGGTATGGGGGATTGATTACGACGTCGCGATTTTCTCGAATTTGACCCGCGATCACCTCGATTATCACGGGAGCATGGAGGAATACTTTAAAGCCAAAGCAAGACTGTTTGCGTGTCTCGGGGTTATGAAAAAAGAATCGGTGGGCGTTGTGAATGCGGATGATCCATGGGGACAACGGATTCTCATGCAATGCATTCAGGCCGGGATGTATTCGTACGGCCTCGTCGCCGACGCGGATGTGTGTGGCCGTGACGTATCGCTGGATGCAACCGGGTCGGCGTTTACGGTGGATAGTCCATGGGGACAAACCCGCATAAAACTGCCCATGCTGGGCGCTTATAATATCAGCAATGCATTGGCTGCGCTGACGGCATGCGCGGCCAGAGGCATCCCGCTGGATGTGATTAAACATGCGCTGGAAAACATGGCGCCTGTTCCGGGCCGGTTAGAGCCCGTTAAATGCAACCGTGTTCATGCGCCGCGCGTGCTGGTGGATTATGCGCATACCGAGGACGCGCTTGCGCATACGCTGCGCATGGTCCGGGAAACCACCGCAGGCCACGTGATCGCGGTGTTTGGCTGCGGAGGGGATCGTGATCGCTCGAAACGTCCGGCCATGGGCGCCGTGGCGGCGCAATGGGCTGACACGGTGTGGGTTACTTCCGACAATCCGCGCACCGAAGATCCCGAAGCCATTATCGCGGATATTCTTGCGGGCATGCCGGACGATGCAAATGTAATTGTCTGCGTGGATCGGGAAAAAGCCATTCACGGGGCAATTCAACAAGCGCAAGCAGGGGATACAGTGCTTATTGCGGGGAAAGGCCATGAAAACTACCAGGAATTCAACCATACCATTGCACCTTTCGATGACGTCGCGGTGGCGCGTCATGCTTTGCAATGAATTACGCGGCAGGAGACCTATGTTTGATCCTGCGGAATTAGCTGCGTGGTGTCACGGCGTGTGGGGCGGGGTACTGCCCGACGGTTTGACCGGCGTGTCTATAGATAGTCGCGTCGTCCAGCCCGGCGAATTGTATGTGGCTTTGCCGGGCGCGCATGTGGACGGGCACGATTATGTGGATGAAGCATTAGCCCGTGGAGCCGCGGGCGCGATGGTGGCTTCTACACGTTATCAGGATCGCGGGAAAGAACGGCCCTTGCTGTATGTGCAGGATACAGGCGCCGCGTTAACGGCGTTGGCGAAAGGCCATCGCGCGCAATGCGCGGCTCGGTTCATCGGGATTACCGGCAGTGTCGGCAAAACCAGCGTGAAAGAAATCCTCGCGGATATGCTGGCGAAGCAAGGGACAACAGGCCGCACGCACGGGAATTGGAACAATGCCTTAGGATTGCCGTTAAGTTTGCTGCAATTACCCAGGGATGCGGCGTATGGCGTTTACGAAATAGGCATGAATCATCCGGGCGAGCTTGCGCCTTTATGTGACGTGCTTCAGCCTCAAGCCGCGATTATTACGCCTATCGGGCCCGTGCATTTGGAAAACTTTGATTCCGTGGAATGTATTGCGGACGAGAAAGCCACACTGTCACGCGCCGTCCCGCGTGATGGCTGGGTGGTGCTTAGTGTGGACGATCCTTATGTGTCGGTTTTACGCCGTAACGTGCAGGCGCGTATTGTGACAGTATCCATGCGTGATGCAGACGCAGATTATCGCGGGAGCTACGATCCGGGTAATAAACAATTGATAGTGTGCGAGCGTCATGGAGCATGTGCTCCGTATCCAATGCCTTTGCCGGGCGCGTATATGGCCGAAAATGCGTTGCGCGCTATCGCGGCAGCCCGAACGCTTGGACTTGAACCGGAGCAACTGGCCAACGCGCTTGCCGGGTATAAGCCGCCTCCAATGCGCTGGAATAATGTAACGATTGCAGGCGTGCATTTTATAAATGATGCGTATAACGCCAATCCTGTAAGCATGCGCGCGGCTTTGGACGCGTTACGGGAAAAGCCCGTGGAAGGACGACGCTGGTTGGTGTTGGCCGGTATGTATGAATTAGGTCCGACCGGGGAAAAAGAGCATGTGGAACTTGGCGCGGTGGTCGCGGAACAGGATTGGGCAGGTCTGATAGCGGTCGGTGAGTATGGCGCATGGATTGCCGAAGGCGCGCGCGCGGCCGGGATGAGTGAAGCTCGCATACTGCGTTGCGGCGACACCGGGGAAGCGGCGACCTTGCTTTATCAGCACGCCTCGCCCGGGGACACTGTGCTTGTAAAAGCGTCACGCGGCGAAAAACTCGAACAGGTTCTGAAAGAATTCGAAAATAAAAAAGCTGCCGACCACGGCGTGCAGTGGGAGGCTTAGTCCGGTTATGTTTTATTACCTGTACGAATACCGTGACTTGTTTTCCCCGCTGCGCATTTTCCAATACATCACTGTGCGTACGTTTGCGGCGGCGGCGACAGCGTTTGGCTTGTCGTTGCTGATCGGGCCTTCTTTAATTCGCACCTTATTCCGTTTGAAGATCGGGCAGCCGATCCGTGGCAAAGATGAAATGCCCTTGCATGAGTACCATGGGGCTAAAGCTGGCACGCCAACGATGGGCGGATTGATGATGTTGGCTTCCGCCACGGTGGCGACTGTGTTGTGGGCTGTGCCCACCAATGGGTTTGTGTGGATCGCGCTGGCTACGTTTCTGTTTATGGGATTGGTGGGCTTCTGGGATGATTACCTTAAAGTTGCGCGTAAAAAATCGAAAGGACTGGGCGCGCGCGCGAAACTAATTTTGCAAGTTGGGTGGGCCGCGCTGTTGATTATCATCTTGTTTAATTGGTCGGAAACGTCTGTGCTGGCCCGTCAATTGATGGTGCCGTTCCTCAAGGAGCCTGTTATTGCGGACATGGGCTATGTGATGGCCACGTTGTTTATTGCGTTTGTGCTGGTGGGCTCGACCAACGCCGTAAATTTAACCGATGGGTTGGATGGTCTGGCAGTCGGGTGTTTTAACGCGTCCGCTTCAGCGTATCTCGCGATGGCGTATGTCGCGGGGCATGTCGTGTTCGCGGATTATTTACATGTGCCGTACATCGTGCCTGCGGGTGAATTAGCGGTTTTTTGTGGCGCGTTGCTAGGCGCGGGGCTTGGCTTTCTTTGGTTTAACTGTTATCCGGCCAAAGTCTTTATGGGCGATACCGGCAGTCTGGCTTTGGGCGGGGCTTTAGCGATTGTCGCGATTTTAATCAATCAGGAATTGACGTTGATTATCGTCGGCGGCGTTTTTGTGATGGAAGCCTTAAGTGTTGTCATTCAAGTATTTTGGTTTAAGCGCACCGGCCGCCGTGTCTTTAAATGCGCGCCAATCCATCATCATTTCGAAATGATTCATAAAGAACAGGCAGAAAGCGCTGGTCGTCCTATGGGAATCTCGGAAACCACCATTACGATCCGGTTTTGGATTCTGGCTATCGTATTTGCCATTATGGGATTGGCTACCCTGAAAATCCGATGATGTATAAACAAGCCATAGTATTAGGATTAGGAGTCAGCGGCCTGGGCGCGGCGCGCTTGCTGGCTTCGGAAGGATGCGCGGTTACGGTGTGGGAGCAGAAACCGGAGTCCGCGCTGGATGCGTCCTGTGTGGAAGCCGCTTATGCTTGTGGCGCCCGCATGTATGCCGGGCGCGCGCGGATGCCTGACGATGCTTTCGATGTAGCGGTCGTAAGTCCCGGTTGCGCGTTAACGTCGCCTATGGTGCAAGCTGTTGCGGACCGGGGTTGCCCGTTGCTTTCCGAATGTGAACTCGGTTGGAGCCATTTCCGGGGACGTGTGATCGCGGTGACGGGATCCAATGGAAAAAGCACGGTGGTGAAATGGTTGGCGGATAGTCTGCGGGACGGCGGAGTAGCCGCCCTGCCAGCGGGCAATTACGGGCCGTCAGTGTGTGACGTGGTTCGCGAGCATGCATCTTTGGATGTAATCGTGCTTGAAGTAAGTTCATTTCAACTCGAAACCGTGCGCGCGTTCCGCCCCGATATCGGCATCTTGTTAAATATCTTCCCAAATCATTTGGATCGGCATGGCGATATGGATACCTACGTATCTATGAAAGCGCGATTATTTGCGCGAACCACCGCCGATGATCTTTGCCTGACGCCTTGGTCCTGGCGTGACGAAATGAAGCGTCACGCACCGCATGCACAGGGGCGGTGGCTTACGTTCGGTAATGAGCCGGAAGCTGATTATGTCTATGCGCGGGGATGTGTGACGCACCACGGAGAACCACGGGCTGATATTACAGGCACGATGTTTGCCCGCGACGCTTACGGTCCCGCTGTAGCGGCGGTGGTCGCGGCATTGCATGAAGGGGGATGGGGCCACGTTCCCGTCGAAGAAACCGCCCGGAAATTTAAACCGTTGCCGCATCGCGTACAGCAGGTGGCCACCGTGCGCGGCGTGGCGTATGTCAACGACTCCAAATCCACGAATTTAGCGGCGATCAAGCATGCTTTACAGCAGGTGGATGGGCCGGTTCATTTGATTGCGGGCGGGTTGCCCAAAGAAAATGATTATAAAAGTTTGAAAGAAGTGCTGGTCGAACGGGTCAAAACCGTATACCTTATTGGTCGGTCAAGTGAAGCAATGTATGCTGCTTGGTCAAATGCAGTGCCTTGTCGGCAGTGCGGCACAGTAGAGGTCGCGGTCGGCTTGGCGCGGGAACATGCGGTGTTGGGTGAAACCGTTTTGTTTTCTCCGGGCTGCGCCAGTTTCGATCAGTTTGCTAACTACGAGAAACGAGGCGAACAGTTCACGAGGCTGGCATGTCAGCCGAGAGAGGAGAAAACAGAATGAAGAATAAATTATCATGGAGTTTGCTGATGGAATCGCGCACAGAGACAAGAAATAAAATTCAAACCCCGACTTTAGTTGCTGTCGTAGTCGGCCTGCATGTGGCGGCTGTGGGTTCAGTGATGTTTATACAGGGATGCGGTACAACGCGGCCTCCCGTGCAAGAAACAGAGCCTCCTGCGGCTGTGGTAATGCCCCCGGTTGAAGGTCAGGACGAGACCAGGACTACCCCGACGGCTCCCGTGATTCGTCCTTCGGTTGCTCCTACAGTCACGCAGCCTGCGCATGAAGACGTAGAGCCTGTCGTATATGAAGTGAAACGGGGTGATGTTCTTTCCCGTATTGCTTCCCGCCATGGAGTAAGCGCCGCGGAGATTATGGATCTGAATAATTTAGCCGATCCGAATAAAATTGTGATTGGCCAGAAACTGTTGTTGCCGCCCCACGCGAAGAATGTTTCTCCATCACCGGCGGCGTCAACACGTCCCGCGCCGTCTGCTTCGCCTTCGGCAAGCGCGGCTGTAGCCTCGGGCGACATGTACGAAGTGAAATCCGGTGATTCGCTTTCCCAAATTGCCTCAAACCATGGCGTGAAAACCCGGGAGTTGGCTGAAGCCAATAATATCACCGACTATAATAAAATTCGGATTGGTCAAAAACTGGTGATACCCGGTGGATCCTCCGCACCGGCGCCGGAGCCCCGTAGTGAACGTGACGACGTATCATCCTTGACGACGCCCCCATCCGAACCGACGCCTCCGCCCGAGGCTATGACCCCGGCGCCTGTGCTTGCGCCTGCGTTAGAATCAACGCCTCTTGAAAGTTCGGCTTTTGAGTATACCGTGCAACCCGGCGATACGCTTGATCTGATCGCCCGCGATTTTGCGATTATGCCGGAAGACATTATCCGGATGAATAACTTAGACGCCGATGAACCGTTGCAGCCCAAACAGAAGTTGATGATTCCTTCTATGCCGGAGTAAGCCTGCAGCTTCGTTGATCGCGCCGGTAGGCGAAGGCGCTCCGCGATGACCGGAGCGCCTTTTTTGTGCGAATATCAGGAACAGGAATACGATGTGGAGAACCGCTAGTATTTTGGTGGGCGTTGTGCTCGTGCTGGCCACATTCGGCATAGTGATGCTGGCCAGCACAAGCTCGGTATATGGCGCTTCCCAACTGGGCGATCCTCTTTACTTTGTCAAACGCCAATTGATTTATCTCATGATTGCTTTGATCGCTGGATTGGCGGTTTCGCGGGTGGATTACCGGTTATGGCGAACGTGGGCGATTCCATTGGGAATTGGTAGTTTTCTTTTGCTGTGTATTGTGTTTTTGCCGGTCATCGGAAGTCCCGTGAAAGGCAGTTACCGATGGATCCGGCTGGGACCGGTTAATTTTCAACCGTCTGAACTGGCGAAATTGGCCTGCGTGGCGCTTGTGGCCGCGTATATTGCCTCCACCAAACGAACCATGCACATGCTTTCGCGCGGGATGTTTTATCCATTAGGAATCGCCGGGCTATTTCTTCTGCCTATTTTTGTTTCTCCCGATTTCGGCACGACGGCGCTTATGGCGGGTGTGGTCATGTGCATGTTATTTGCCGGAGGCGCGCGGATAAGTCATCTGGTTGTTATCGCAGCTCTGGGAGTCGTGGCATTTATCTATGCCGTGATGCAGGACGAAGTGCGGTCCCGCCGCATCATGGCATTTTTAAACCCCGAAGAACACGCGCTGGGAGCTGCGTTTCAATTAATGAATGCCATTTATGCTTTTGTAATTGGAGGATGGACAGGTGTTGGTTTGGGACAAAGCATTCAAAAAAGATTCTACCTGCCGGAATCCCACACGGATTTTATTTTTGCCATTATCGGAGAAGAACTGGGATTGGTGGCGTCGTTGTTTGTGCTGCTGATGTTCCTCGTTATATTTTTCTGTGGATTACGCATCAGCCTGCGCGCCCCGGATTCCTTCGGCAAACTGCTGGCTCTCGGCATCACGTTAATGATTACGATGCAAGCGGCTTTTAATATCGGCGTGGTAACAGGCTCGTTGCCCACCAAAGGTCTGGCGCTTCCGTTAGTCAGCTACGGTGGATCCAGCTTGGTTATGACCATGATCATGATTGGCGTGCTTGTGAATATCGCATCGAAAGCCGATGTGTTAGGGGAAGGGTAGGAGGGCGGAAGTCGGAAGTCGGAAGTCGGAAGTCAGGGTTATTTGCGCCAGAAGCGGGGCAGGAAGAGGACAAGCACAGTAAACAGTTCCAAGCGGCCGAGGAGCATGACAAACGTAAGGGTGATTTTTCCTCCTGCATTGATGTGCGCATAATTTTGTACAGCGCCCACCGAGCCAAAGCCTGGTCCCATATTCCCCAAAGCGCTTACGACGCTGCTAAAGGCGGATTTCAGATCGGGCAAAAACAATGTCATTATCAGCGTGGCTACGCCCCATACAAGCATGTAAATTACAAAATAAGATGTGATTTTGGAAATGATGTCCTGTGTAACGGTTTTTTTTGCTACTTTTACCTGTACCACGGCTTCGGGCTGCATAAATAAACGTATTTCCCTTAAAGCCTTTTTGAATAGTACCAGAAAGCGAATCACTTTTACGCCTCCCGCTGTCGAACCAGCACACCCCCCACAGATCATCAGAAAAAGGAGGATCCCCCGGGATAAAGCAGGCCACTGGTTATAGTCCGCCGATACAAATCCCGTGGATGTGAGTAAGGTTGTTACTTGAAACAACGTATCCCGGAATGCATGCGCAGGTGATAGGCCCATAGAAAAAATAAGATTCAACGCGATGATCAAAATGGTGATGCCCCACAGCCCAAAATAGAAACGAATTTGAGGGTCTTTAAAATAGCTTTTCGGATAACCGGTTAATGCGCGATAATGCAAAGGGAAACTGATTCCTCCAATAAGCATAACCACGACGAAAACCATTTCTACGGCCACGCTGTCATACGCGGCTACGCTGGCGGTGCGCGTCGAAAAGCCCCCGGTGGCTACAGCAGTGAAAGCATGGTTTAAAGCGTCAAACCAATTCAAGCCGGCCCAATGGAAAGCCAGAAAAGCAATCAATGTTAGCGCCAAGTATACACCCCATAATAATTTGGCAGTGGATTCTATGCGAGGCGTCAAACGGTCTTTGGATGGCCCCGACATTTCGGCGCTAAATAATTGCATGCCACCCACGCCCAGAAATGGAAGAATGGCGACGGCAAGGACAATAATACCCATGCCTCCAAACCACTGCGTTAATGAGCGCCAAAACAATATGCCGTAAGGTAGATCTTCCACTATTTCGATCGCTGTGGATCCCGTGGCGGTATAGCCGGACATAGTTTCGAATAAAGCCGTCACGGCGTCGGGTGTGGATGCCGTGAGCACATAAGGTAGCGCTCCTGTATGCGCCACCATTAACCACCCAAACGTGACAATGCCAAATCCGTCCCGTCTTGTTAAATCAATAGGACCGCGTGTTACAGCCCACAATAACGCCGCAAAAAGTGTGTTGAAAAATGCTGCTTGCAGTAATCCGGTTTGCACATAGACCGGATCATGATAAAGCAAGGCAATTCCCCAACTGGCGTATTGACCCATCGTCGTGAACAAAACGAGAAAAGAAATAAGATGAAAGACAGCCCGGAAATTCATGTCGGTTGTGCTTCAGTTATTGCCGCGAAGATTTTTTAATACTTTCGCGGATGATTTCGGTAGCGTAAACAATACAAGCCGATCCCCTGTGGTCAGAATTTCGTTTCCTGTGGCCGGGATAATCTGATTATCTTTGCGAAGCAAGGAAGCAATAATTGCTTCCCGTAGACCTTTGATATCTTGTATGCGTTGCCCCACCCAAGGGCTCTCTGGAGGTAGTTTTACTTCGATCATTTCGCCCGCCAAACTATACAACGTCGCGGCGGATTCAATGTTTGTGCCGCGAATGAAGCGCAAAATAGCATTAATCATCGAATTGTAGGGATTCACAGCGCGATCCAGCAAACTTAAGCTGGCAATGATGGGAGCATATCCGCTTTTGGTTACTTGCGCGGCGGTAAAGCAGGCCCCGCATTTTTCCGCCAGTAGGCAGCAGATAATGTTGTTTTCATCGTCATCGGTTACTGCAACGAAGGCCGTTTTCGAGGTTATGCCGATATCTTCAAACGTCGCGGGGTCCAGTGGATCCGATTTAAGCACCAACGTGGTGTCAAGCCGGTCAGCGCAGAATTGTGCGCGCTTTTCATCCGGTTCCAGCAAAAGGATTTGCGCCGCGGTTTTTTCCAAAAGAAACGCGAGGTTTAATCCTAGATCGCCTCCGCCCGCAATGATAATTTTTTGAAATTCCGGACGTTCCGGATACGCCCACTCAAGAAAATCGGTAACAGCATCCGGTTCCCCGGCCAAATAGACATCATCTCCGATCATAAATTGCGTGTCGCCGCGGGGAATCAGCAATTGTTTATCGCGTTGCAGCGCGATAAAGCGGATGCGCCGTAATAAATCGGCTTTAGGAAAGCCGGAAAGCTGGGCCATAGCCATGGGGCTGTCCATGTCAATTTTGATGCCCACGACGATGGCTTTCTGGTCCAGCACATCCACGACTTCAATCGTGCCGGGCATGCGTAGCACGTTGAACAAGTCGTGCGCACATTCCTCTTTCTGGCTGACCACCATGTCTATCCCCATGCCCCGCAAGTCATAGGGGCCGACGGCGCGGATATAATCGCTGTCCGACAAGCGGGCTACTTTGTGGGGCACGCCGGCGGCATGGGCCAACAGGCAAGCCAAAATGTTGACTTCATCCCGGCTGGTAACAGCCACCACAAGGTCGGCTTTTTCAATCTGGGCTTCCTCAAGCGCGCGCGGACTCGATCCCGGTCCAAGCACGGTCATGATATCCAATGTATCTTCCAATTCCGCCAAGGAGGCGGCATTGATATCCATCACGACCACATCATGGCGCTCTTCGCATAAGCGTTGCGCTAATTGCTGTCCCGCGTTGCCTGCACCTATAATGACAATTCTCATATCGAAGGAAACTGAAATGATCCAAAGCTGGTAAGTATCCACGGAATAAGCGCTGTTTCAAGACCGAAACTGCATCTGTTTCAGCGGATCAGCCAGGTAACCAGCCCGGGAAAACAGATAACGCCCACTAAAACAATGAGCTGAATTACTATAAAAGGAATGACGCCCCGGTACATATCCGTGGTTTTGACGGAGTCTGGCGTGACGCCACGCAGATAAAACAATGCAAAACCAAAAGGCGGCGTGAGAAACGATGTTTGGAGGTTCATGGCGATAATAACGCCAATCCAGACAGGGTCGGCTTCGAGAACAATGTAGGCTGGCATAAACAACGGCACGACGATAAATGCAATTTCAAAGAAATCAATAAAGAAGCCAAGTAGAAAAATCGTGAGGTTGGTGATGATAATTAATCCGATGATACCGCCCGGCAAGTTTGTCAGCATGTCCTGAATCCAGAAATCTCCTTCAATGCCGCGGAACACCAGCGCGAAAGCCGTCGAACCGATTAGAAGAAACATGACCATAGCGGTTAAGCGCAGGGTGGACTCCATGGTATCGCGCAGGGCCTTGAAAGTGAACCGGCGCGTAAGCGCCGCGATGAGCATCGCGCCGACCGCGCCCAGCGCGCCCGCTTCGGTAGCGGTAGCGATGCCCGCAAGAATACTGCCCAGCACAACAAACACAAGCGCGAGCGGGGGAATCATGACAAGCAGAAGTCGCTTCAGCAGTTTGGGGAGGGTTAAAGCGCGCACTTCTTTGGGCAAAGCAGGCGCACAGGAAGGATTTATCCACGCTCTCATGAAAACATAGACGGCAAACGCGCCTGCAAGAAGCAAGCCGGGCGTCAGCGCGCCTATAAATAAATCGCCCACCGATACGCCCATTTGATCGGCCAACACCACAAGCACGACACTAGGCGGAATAATTTGGCCCAACGTCCCGGACGCGGCAATCACGCCGGTAGCCATAGGTTTGGCATAACCGTAGCGCAGCATGACCGGCAATGAAATCAACCCCATCGCCACAACCGATGCGCCGATCACGCCGGTAGCCGCCGCGAGGAGCGCGCCGACAAAAACAACCGCGAGCGCGAGCCCTCCGCGGATGGGGCCGAATACCATGCCGATGGTTTCCAGTAAATCCTCGGCCAACCGTGATTTTTCCAGCATGGTGCCCATGAAAATGAAAAAGGGCACAGCCAAAAGCACGTAGTTGGACATGATCCCCAACATGCGGTCGGGCAGCGCCATCAATAGGTTCCAATGGAAATGGCCCAGCTCCGCGCCGATAAACGCAAAAAGCAAAGCCACGCCACCCAGCGAAGCGGCAACCGGATACCCTGTGAATAACAACGCCAGCAATGAAACTAGCATCAACGGGGCAAGCCAGTGCTCCATTACGTATCCCCCGGGTGATAGGCTTCGGTGTCCGAAGTCGAGCGATCGCGCAGTGCGACGATATTTTTAATGGTTTCGGAAATTGCCTGTGCCAGCAATAACGCAAACGCAATAGGAATCATTGTTTTGATGGGGTAACGAGGCAAGCCTCCCGGATCGGGGGACATCTCCCGGATACTCCATGCATTCACGACGGGTTTCATGGAAAGCGTAAGCATGATCCAGCAGAAAGGAATAAGAAACAATAACGTGCCAAGTATATTGATCCAGTTTTGCGCGCGCGGACTTAACCGGCCATAAAGGACATCCACACGCACATGGGCGTTGTGGCGGAGATTGTAGGCCATGCCTAGCAGGAAAATGACGCTGAACAAATACCATTGCAGCTCAAGATAGGCGTTGGAACTGGCCTGCCACCCAAACCAGCGCCCGGCGTAACGCACCAGCGTATTGTATGAACCGATCAAAACAAGCGCGCATACCAGCCAGCCCAGTACACGACCTATTGCATGATTCACCCGGTCAATCGTGTGAGCCAATTTCATACACAGGCGCTTCACACGTACGCGACTCCTAGAATTGTAACCCCACAAATCCCATCAGCGAGGTCATTTGAAATGTCACATCTTTGTCGAATTTTTCGCGCAAAGCGAGAATTTCATCTTCCGGTTTGTCTTTCGCGCGCACTTCCGCTTCCCCGTCGCGATAAAATAATTCCGCGCCAAAAATGAGATCCATGTTCTGATTCAGCGCAATTTCAAACATTAGCTTGCTGCTGTAAGTCAGGTAATCCACGTCCACGCCTTTTTCGTTGCGGGCGCTAATGCCGAAATCGCCTGTGCTGCCTGCATATTTCAACAACCCAACATGGCCTTGCAAATTAAACGTTACCGAATGCGACAGGGGCACGCGTAACTCCGCGCCAATCCCGATTTCGGGCGCGATCATGCCGATTTCTCCTTCAGCTCGGCCACGGATTACATAGTCGCGCGGCGGATTTTCATATTGCGTGACACCCAGGGAATTGCCTGCGTTAATGTAATAGTCGCCGAAAAATCCAAAAAACCCGAGATGCACCCAAGGCGTAAACGTCGTGTAATCCGGCGCGCCGAAACTAACCGGCGTGATCAAAAGTCGCGCATCGAGCATATACGCGCGAATATCGCCGTTGTAAATGGTGCCTTCCGGAATAACCATATATTCGAAGCTCTGCCCGGCATGTGCGACATCTTCCACGCCAATAAAAAAATTGCGATCGGCTACGCCGTTCACGGTGGGGTTCGCAAAAGAACCCTGCAATTGCAACGTAACGTGACGCCACATTTTCTCCATGCGAAGGCCAACCACGCTGGCGTCTTCGTCAAAGCCGAGTTCGCTCCAGCTATAGTTTTCCGGCGGCGCCTGTGAGGTCGGTCCTCCGATAACTTCGATCGGGCGCGTTGTTTCACGCACTTCGCCGTCCAAATCATAAACCACGCCGCCCATGGCGCTGATAGAAAAAGTCTGACGATTGGTCAGGATGCGCCCGCTATTCATCTGCGCCCAGACTGAACCCGCGTGGACCATTACGATAAGCGCTATCAACCAACAAGAAAACCGAATCATAAGTGTACCCCTTTTTTGGAAGCATTCCGCAAGCTTTTCATGCTTGCTTTATATAACGACTATGCATCTTTGTGGCGATAAAAAAGTGTCCGGCTATACGCCCGGCGTAGGCCCCAGTGTAAACATCGCGATGCCTGCGGCAACCGAGGCGTTTAGGGAGTTGACACGTCCTTGCATCGGTATGCGCGCGACGTAATGCGCTTCGTTCAGAATAAATTGGCCCACCGATTTATCTTCGCCGCCAATCACCAGCAATAATTTTGGTATAGCTTGCTTGTCTAGATCCGTCAGCAATGTGCTTCCTTTTCCGTCGAGCGCCACCACGGTGTAGCCAGCTTGCATGGCGGCTTTGACGTATTGATTCGCGGTATGTGCTTTGCACATGCGCAGGTGTTCGGATGCGCCTGCGGAAACTTTCACCACCGAAGGGTAAATGTCCGGCGTGCCTTTGGTGGGGAGAAGAATGCGATGAAAGCCGAAAATTTCCGCGCTACGAATAATGCCGCCTACGTTGGAAGGGTCTTCCACGTTGTCCAACATCAGAAGCCGGGGCTCTTCGAGCATTCCATCAAAGGGAACATAAGGATACACGCTGGTTTTTAATACAGCGCCTTGATGTTCTTTGCTGCGGGATAAATCGAATAAGCGTTGTTTGTCTACCCATTCTATCGAAATGTCATTACGCTGGAGGTAGTCGGCCAATTTCGAGAGCCGCGGCTGTTTTGCAGTGGCGCTATTCAAAAAGGCTTGATACAGGGTACGTCGTCCGGCGCGGACGACTTCAAAAATCGGGTTGATCCCGTAAATATATTCTCTGCTGGGCGGTGCCATAAAAGGGATGTAGCGGATTGGAGACGGATGAGCAATCAACAAATGATGCAAACAGGCGATGAAATTACCGTGACGGTGACCGATATGGCATACGGCGGGGACGGCGTGGCGCGATATGAAGGGCAAGTGGTTTTTGTGCCGCTGACAGCGCCGGGCGATGTGGTGCGTGTTGTGATTACTTCAGCGCATAAGAAATTCCTGCGCGCGGCAGGCGTCGAATGGCTCGCACAAAGCCCCGATCGTGCGGAGCCACGCTGTCCATGGTACGCGGAATGCGCGGGATGCGTCTATCAGCATCTAACGTATGAACGGCAGCAGCACATTAAGGAAAATCACGTGCGTGAATTGTTCCGGCGGCTCGGGGGCATCGAAGATCCACCCGTGCGTAAACTTGTGGCAGCAGCGTCCCCCTACGGATATCGCGCAAGAATCACCTTGCACGGGCCGGGACAACCGGCCTATATCGGACGCGACGGGCATACGCATGTCCCGGTAACTTCGTGTGCCATTGCGGCGTCCGGGGTGAACGAAGCGTTAGCGACATGGCGCGCGACGCACCCGGAAGGATTGGCCGACCATGAAGATCTTTGCCTGCGCGCGGCGGAAGGGGAGGAACAGATTGGGCCGTGGCGCTTTAGGGTGCCGGACGGCTCTTTTTTCCAGGTGCATGCCGGGATGACGCTTCATTTAGTGGAAGCAACGCGAACACTGGTACGAGCTTGTCATGCGCGCGTGCTTGTGGACGCGTATTGCGGGGTGGGTTTGTTTGCCGTGGCGTTGGGATCGGACGTGGAACACGTAATCGGCATCGAGTCGGATCACGCGGCCGTCGCGGCTGCGGAAGAAAACGCGCGACGACATCATGTGCCTTCGGCTCGATTTATTGCGGCTCCCGTGGAACGGGAATTAGGACGCGTGATGCGGACTTTGAACCCGGAGGAAACTTGTGTGTTGTTGGATCCGCCGCGCAGCGGCTGCGCCCCTAAAGCGCTGGACACAGTTGCGCGGCATGGACCCGCGCATGTGCTTTATGTTTCGTGTGCGCCGGATGCGCAAGCACGCGACGCCCGAAAATTAATCGCCGCAGGGTATACGCTTGAAAGCGTAACGCCTTTTGACATGTTTCCGCAAACAGCGCATGTGGAAGCGCTGGCACATTTCAGTAAAACGACCCCCTCGGCGGTTTGAGCCCAACAGCCCTATCCGTCAATGGAGATGACACTGTTTTTGTGTCCGGTATCACACGCCGCGTCAAGCGCCTGGTCAATATCCGCCAGGATGTCGTCAATGTGCTCGATACCCACGGATAAGCGGACCAATTCCGGCGTGATGCCCGCTTCGCTTTGTTGAGCTTCGCTAAGTTGTGAATGCGTGGTTGTGGCTGGATGAATAGCGAGGCTTTTGGCGTCGCCGACATTCGCCAAATGCGAAAACATTTTTAAGCTGTTAATGAATGTAGCGCCTGCATCTTTGCCTCCTTTAATGCCGAACACCACCATGCTTCCGCCTTTGCCACGCAAATATTTCTGGTTTTTGGCGTATTCGGGATCGTCCGGAAGACCGGGATACCGCACCCATTCGACAGACGGATGTTTTTTGAGGTGCTTGGCGGTGGCCAGCGCGTTTTCGCAGTGGCGTTCCATGCGTAGCGGCAAGGTCTCGATGCCTTGAATGAATTGCCACGAATTATCCGGCGATATGCACGCGCCCAGATTTCGCAGCGGCACAGTGCGCATGCGCAGAATAAACGCCAACGGCGCCAGCATGTCGGGCAAATCGTGGCCCCAGCGCAGGCCGTGGTAGGACATATCCGGCGTGTCGTACAACGGGTGACGGCCCGTATTCCATTTAAAGCGCCCGGAATCAATGACAATGCCGCCGATGCCAATCCCGTGTCCGCCAAACCATTTGGTCAGCGAATGCACCACAATGTCCGCGCCGAAATCCAGCGGACGCGTCAAGTACGGCGTGGAAAACGTGGCATCCACAATAAAAGGCAACCCGTGATCGTGGGCAATTTTTGCCACCGCTTCGAGGTCGGTGACTTCCAGCGTGGGATTGGATACGGTTTCTACAAACAACGCGCGCGTTTTGTCGTCAATCGCTTTATCAAAATTTTTCGGATCTTGAGAATCCACAAATTTAACAGTGATGCCAAGGGAGGGCAGGATGTCATTAAATTGCGTGTATGTGCCGCCGTATAGGTTGCGGGCGGAAACGATGTTATCGCCTGCCTGCGCAAGATTGATGACGGTGTTAAAAATCCCCGCAGTGCCGGATGCGACCGCCAGACCGGCCAATTCGTGGGCGCCTTCCAATAACGCGACGCGTTTTTCCAGCGCGTCGGTGGTCGGATTCATCAGGCGCGTGTAGATGTTGCCCAATTCTTTAAGGGCAAATAAGTTGGCGGCATGTTCGGTGTCGCGGAATTGGTAGCCCGTGGTCCGGTAAAGAGGAACGGCCCGCGCAGAAGTGGCGGGATCCGGTTGTGTGCCTCCGTGCAGACAAATCGTTTCCATTTTCATTGTGTCATGTCCTCCAAGTAGTTTTACATTGTGCCCATGGGCAACGTCGTAAAAGGGTAATCGCTTTTCCTTGATTGGCAACGCTTATTTTGTGCGATTGCCGAAAAGAACGCGGCAATTTAGATACTTGATCATTGCGCATAAAAAGTGCATGGTACGGCCCGAATGTGAGGAAAAATGTTAAGAAGAATCATCAATACAGTAAAAAAATCCCTAACGGGTACGTCAAAAGAAAATAAAGAAGCCGAAGCCAAACAACCCCCGAGGTTTCCGCCTAAAGAATCCGCCAAGGATGGCTCTTCTTCGCGGGAAACCAAGCCACGCGAAGCCTACAAACCCTCGGGAAAAAACACCGAACAGCAAGAGGGAAATCAAGCGTCCGACGGGCCAAAACGAAGGCGCAGGCGTCGGCGTCCCCGCAATCCCAACGCGGAAGGAACATCTGCGGCTTCATCGCCGCACGCGCAAGAACCCCGCAAAACGGAAAAAAAACCGGTGCCGGTGCGTGATCGTTTGATTCCGGAAGGTTTTGAAGGTCAACTTGCGTTTGCGGATTTACATCTTCCCGAGCCGATACAGCGCGCGCTTGATGGCCATAATTTCAAAATGACCACACCTATCCAGGCGCGTCTGCTTCCGGTGGCGCTGGCCGGACGTGATGCAGCGGGCCGCGCGCAAACCGGCACAGGCAAAACAGCAGCGTTCCTTATCGCCATTTTTGCCCGCATGTTGAATAATCCGCTGCCGGAACCGCGCAAAATAGGAGTTCCACGCGCGCTTATCCTTGCGCCGACACGTGAATTAGCTATGCAAATACGGCATGACGCATTGGAAATTGCCGAACATGCCGGATTGCATACCGTAGCGGTTTTCGGGGGCATGGATTTCGATAAGCAGCAACGCGAATTGGAGCAAGTTGTGGATTTAGTTGTAGCCACGCCCGGGCGCCTGTTGGATTTTGTAAACCGTAACGTGCTGGATCTTTCGCAGATCGAATCGTTGGTTATTGACGAAGCCGACCGGATGCTTGATATGGGTTTCATCCCGGACGTGCGCCGCATTGTGCGTATGACTCCGCATCCTGAAAAAAGGCAGACCTTGCTATTCAGTGCAACGTTAACCCCGGAAATTACTCGGTTGGCTGAACAGTGGACGCGCAACGCGGAAACCGTGGAAATACAACGTGATCGTGTGGCGGCGGAATCCATCCAGCAAAAAGTAATTATTACGACCAGCGACGAAAAATTTACGCTGCTGTACAATATCCTGAAGCGAGACAACCCGGAGCGCGTCATTATTTTTAGCAACCGGCGCGATCAAGCGGAGAAATTAAATCGTTATTTGGATGCGTACGGTTTTGCGTGCGCTTTGCTGACAGGCGCCGTGGCCCAGGAAAAACGCGTAAAAGTGCTGGATAAATTTAAGGAAGGCACTATCCGCGTGCTGGTCGCCACCGATGTAGCCGGGCGAGGGATTCATGTAGACGGCGTTAGCCATGTCATCAACTATCATCTTCCGATGGATCCGGACGACTACGTGCACCGGATCGGGCGGACCGGCCGTGCGGGCGATATCGGCACATCCATTTCGTTTGCTTGCGAGATGGATTCATTTGCTATTCCCGACGTGGAAAAATATCTGGGACATGCGCTGGAATGTCTTCATCCGGACGAAGAACTGCTGGTTCCGCCACCACCACCGGAAAAACCTATTGCCCCGCCGCCTAAACGAAGTGGCGCGGGTTCGGGCGGTTCGCGTGGTGGTCCCGGGCGAGGGCGGGGCCCTCAAAGAGGAGCACGGGGCGGCCCGCCACGTCGTTCCCGTCGTTAATTGACAACCTGCTAAGCGCGTGGTATATACGCCCGTTCTATTGAAATTGAGTCAATCTCTGGTTGGGAGCCTATTATGGCAAAAAAGAAAACATCGGTAAAAAAGAAGTCTGTTGTCGCTGTGAAAAAAGGCGCTAAAACAAAGAATACCAAGGCGAAAGCTTCGTCGTCCGGGAAAAAAGCAAGCCCGCGTACATCGGCGTCTTCTAAGAAAAAAGCCGCACCGGCAAAGAAAGCCGTAGGCCGGAGAAAAGCTACCCCTACCAAAGTGGCACCAAAGTCCTCCGCGAAAAAACGCGCGGTGAAAAAAACGCCAGCCCCCAAACGCGTAGCTCAAAAAACGGCGTCCAAAAAAGGAACGCCCAAGAAAACCGTTGCTAAAAAAAGCGCGGGCGCCGCACGAAAAAAAAATAGCGCCAAAGCAGAAGTACGCACGCTTCCTACGCCGCCCCGTTTGCCTTTGTCCGGGCGTCTGGGTGCGGGACGCATCACGATACCTCCCCGCAAAACCCGCAAAGAAAAACCGCTGTCCGCTAAAGAACTGGCGGAATTCAGGCAATTATTGCTGACGTTACGTGATCAAGTTGTGGACGGCATTGCTTTTCTGTCTGGCGACAATCTGAACCGCTCGGCGCGCGACGCATCGGGCGACTTGTCCAGTTACAGTTTGCATATGGCGGATCAAGGCACCGATAATTTCGATCGGGAATTCGCTTTGAACCTGGTCAGCTCGGAACAAGATATTCTTTATGAAATTGACGAAGCCATTCGTCGTGTGGATGCGGGAACCTACGGCACGTGCGAAATGACAGGGGAACCCATTGAGCGCGCCCGGTTGAAAGTCATACCTTACGCGCGTTTCTCGGTGACCGCCCAGTCGGAAATGGAACGCACGCGCACCCGTTACCGGCCCTTTGGCCCCACGTTAAGCCACGGAGGGTAAGGCGCTACGTATCCTGTAGCGCCCTTGGCCATGTTGCCTCTGATCATAACCATTCTTGTAACGTTGTTTGATCAATGGACGAAGTTGTGGGTGCTTGATTCGTTCCGGCTCGGTGAATCCATCCCGGTTATCGAGGGTTTTTTCCATTTCACGTATGTGCGCAATCCCGGCGCTGCGTGGGGCATGTTCGGTAATCACAACATGGCTTTGGTATTTCTTTCCGTGATTATGCTGGCGATTATTGCTATATTCCGCCGTTCATTTTTAAGCGATACACTGGATCACCGCCTTGCGCTGGGCTTGATGGCCGGCGGCATTATCGGCAACTTGATTGATCGAATCAAATACGGGTATGTGGTGGATTTTCTCGATTTTAATTTAGGCTTTTATCACTGGCCTGTTTTTAACATCGCGGACTCCGCCATTTGCGTTGGCGTAGGCATTTACGTGGTCAGTTCCTTGTGGACTAATGCGCACCCGTTGCACAACCAGCGGAAAAAGCTTGATGTCTCCGACGCCTGATTCCTTACACGGCACGGCGTATGTCCTGATTGGGCCCACGGCCGTGGGCAAAACCGATCTCGCCCACGCGCTGGCGCGGGCCAACGATTGGGATATACTTTCCGCCGATGCGCTGATGGTCTATGCCGGCATGGACATCGGCACCGCGAAACCGTCACCGGCGGAGCGGGAAGGCATTACGTACGGAGGTATGGATTTAGCGACACCGGATCAGGTTTTTAGCGTGGGCGCGTATCGAACGTTTGCCAGGACCTACCTGCAAGACCGGAGGGAACAAGGGCGCACGGTTCTTATCACCGGAGGCACGGGTTTGTATGTCAAAGCGCTAACCCATGGTTTGGATGAACAACCTGCCTCGGATTCCAACGACCGGGCCGCGTTGGAAATTCTCTTCCAACAACAGGGCGTGGAAGGATTGCAGGCATTGGCGCGAAGCGAAGCGCCTGACGCGTTTGCCGGATTGCGCGATCCGGCTAATCCTCGGCGATTGATGCGTTGCATAGAAATGGCCCGGCAAGGAGCGAAAGCAACGGGCGAATCGTGGTCGCACGCTACGCCGGGTGTTATGGTTGGCGTGTCGCGGGCGCGTGAAAACCTGTACGAACGGATCCGCGCGCGCGTGGAGCGCATGTACCGCGAGGGCCTTTTGGAGGAAGCCAGATGGTTGGAAACGCGCTACGGCGCATTGTCTTCCACGGCGCGCATGGCAATCGGCTATCGCGAAGCGTATGCTGTTTTGCAAGGACACATGACCGAAGAAAAAGCCCGGGAAGAAACCGCGCAGCGAACCCGCCAGTATGCGCGGCGTCAAATGACTTGGTTTAGAAATCAATTTCTAGTGGATTGGATAGAGCTAAACCATGACCTTTCTCTTTCGCAACAAGCGGAACAGGTCATGAAACTTTGGAGAAAACATGGACCCTGTCGCCTTGCATGCTGATCCCGGCGGGGAAACCGCGTTGCTTATCGGTGTGCAATTTCAAGGGCACACCCCGGCGGAGGTGCATGATTCGCTGGATGAACTGGAACAACTGGCAGGCACTGCGGGCGCGCGTGTGCTGGATCGTTTGGTCTGCAAACACACCAAACCTACACCCGGCCATTACATCGGGAGCGGGAAAGCCGCTGAAATCGCCGAATGGATCAACGAAAACAAACCCACGCTGGTGGTGTTCGACGATGATTTGTCCCCGGCGCAAGGACGCAATATCGAAGCGCTATTCAAAACGCGTGTTATTGATCGGACGCAGTTGATTCTCGACATTTTTGCCCAGCACGCCCGCACCAAGGAAGGGTGTTTGCAAATTGAGTTGGCGCAATTAACGTATTTGTTGCCACGCTTGCGTCGTATGTGGACGCACCTTGAGCGCCAGAAAGGCGGCATTGGATTGCGCGGGCCGGGCGAAACGCAGTTGGAATCCGACCGGCGCCGCATCGAGGAACGATTGGCCCGGCTACGCAAGGAACTGGACCAGGTGCGCCGTCATCGCCATGAATTACGACGCGGCCGACGCCGTCACGGGTGGGCGTTGGTTACGTTGGTGGGTTATACCAATGCCGGGAAATCCACGTTGTTAAATGCGTTAACCGGCGCGGATGTTAAAGCCTACGACCAGTTATTTGCCACGTTGGATCCAACGACGCGCCAGGTTCGGCTTCCAAATCATCAATCGGTGTTGCTTACGGATACCGTCGGATTTATCCGCAAACTCCCGCATGGATTGGTGGAATCATTTAAAGCCACGTTGGAGGAAGTAGGGGAATCGGATGTGCTGGTGCATGTCATTGACGCGTCGCATCCGCAGGTAGAAGCTCAAATGTACGCCGTGCGGGATGTTCTGAACGATATTGGCGCAGGCGAAAAAGCCGTCGTGCATGCGCTGAACAAAATAGATACGCCGGAAGGCGCTACGCAGGCCCGGATACTGAAAAAGGCTTTGCCGCATTCCGTGATGGTGTCCGCGCGCTCGGGGGAAGGGATGTCCGCGTTATTGGATGAATTGTGCGATGTGCTTCGTGATCGCCATGCGCGCATATCGGCTTTGATCCCTGTACGGGAAGGCAAATTAATTGCGACGTTGCGAAGCAGCGCGAATGTATTGACGGAAACCTACGAAGAAGACATGGTGCGAATCGAAGCGTATGTGCCTGCGCCTATGATGGGAGCGCTGGGGCCTTTTCTGGAGAATAAAAATGACCACGAATGGGGCGGAACCAACGGGAGCAACTAGCGCCGAATATACGATCCGACCGCGCGCGTTGCGTCTGGCCGACATGCCGGACCGGCTAAAACCGCGCGAACAATTTGAACAGTTAGGCGCGGATCGCGTATCGGATGCGGCGTTGCTGGCGTTAATTCTGCGCAGCGGCGTACGAGGCATGAACGTGGTGGACTTGGCTGACCACATGCTACGTGACTACGGCTCGCTGACATCCCTTGCGCGCACGCCCGTCGAGGAATTACGGCGGATCAAAGGCATGGGAAACGTCAAAGCGCAGGTATTGAAAGCCGCGTTGGAACTTGCCCGCCGTCTAGCGATTGAAGCGATACCGGAAGCGCATCGCATTGTAACGCCCGAGGATGCCGTGATGTTGTTGCGTGAGCGCGCGCGCGTGTGCGAGGGGGAAATATTCTGGGTATTGTTGCTGGACACCAAAAACCGGCTTCAGCGGACGCCTGTTGAAATTTCCAAAGGCACGTTAAACGCGAGTTTAGCGCATCCGCGTGAAGTGTACCGGGAAGCCATACGCGGCAATTGCGCGGCGATTGTGTTGGTGCATAATCATCCGTCGGGCGATCCGACGCCTTCGCCCGAGGATATTCGGGTTACGCGCCAGTTGGTTGACGCGGGGAAAATTGTGGAAATTCCTGTGTTGGATCATATCATTATTGGCCGCAAGCGGGATCAAGAACGTTCGGATTTCATCAGCCTGCGCGAAACGGGATTGGTTCGCTTTTATGATTAAAGGGTAACTATGAATCAAACTATACATGCAACGGCGCTGGTGGACCAAAGCGCGCGCCTGGGCGAAGGCGTGGTTGTCGGCCCGTATGCCGTGATTGAAAAAGATACGGACATTGGCGCGGGTACCGTGATTGGTCCGCATGTCGTGGTGTATGCGCATACGCGCATAGGAAAAGCATGCCGCGTGCATGCGGGGGCCGTGATCGGGGATGCCCCGCAGGATCTGGCGTACGAAGGGGCTGAGACCTTTCTGGAAATCGGCGATAGCTGTACAATCCGGGAAGGCGTTACATTGCATCGCGGCACAAAACCCGGCACGTGTACGCGCGTGGGGAACCACTGTTTTCTTATGGCAAATAGCCACGTCGCGCATAATGTGACGCTGGGAGACGGTGTTATTCTGGCGAATGGCGTGTTGCTGGGCGGTTATGTGGAAGTTGGTGACCGCGCTTTTATTAGCGGAAACGCGGTGGTGCATCAGTTTTGCAGGGTGGGGCGTGTGGCCATGATTTCCGGGTGCGCGGGATTGTCCAAGGATTTGCCGCCTTTTTGTGTGATGCACGGCGCGGCGATCAATCGGATTAGCGGATTAAATGTGGTGGGCATGCGTCGGGCGGGACTGTCTTCGGATGACCGGCTGGCGGTCAAGCGGGCTTTCGCCATGTTATTCCGCTCGGGGTTAAACACGCGCCAAGCGGTGGAACAAATGCGCGAAGCATTCCCATCCGGGCCTGCCGCCGAGTTATGGCAATTTGCGGAACACGCGCAACGAGGCATTTGCGTGATGGGAACCGAAGCATAACAGAACTCCCTGTAGACCCGGCGCTTTCGCCGGGCGGATTGTTCTTGCGCCCGGGGCAAAATCCTATAGAGTGCGCACTCCATTCACACATTTTCGGACATAACTATGGCTATACCCATTCGTAACATCGCTATTATTGCGCACGTGGATCACGGCAAAACAACGCTGGTGGATAAGCTCCTCCGCGACGGTGGCGCTTACCGCTCCAACCAGGTTGTGGAAGAGCGTGTTATGGATTCCATGGATTTGGAACGCGAAAAAGGCATTACCATCAAAGCCAAAAACGCGGCTGTGCAATGGAAAGGCACGACCATCAATATCGTGGACACTCCAGGCCACGCGGATTTCGGCGGCGAAGTCGAGCGCATCATGAAAATGGTGGATGGCGTGTTGCTGGTGGTGGACGCGTACGAAGGCACACAGGCGCAAACACGCTTTGTTTTGCGGAAAGCGCTGGAGCAGGGACTGAAACCTATTGTCGTGGTAAATAAAATTGACCGGGAACACGCGGACCCGCACGGCGTACATGATCAGGTGCTGGAGTTGCTGCTGGAACTGCACGCAACGGAAGAACAATTTAATGCCCCGTTTATTTATGCCAGCGCTAAAGACGGGTTTGCGATTCATGATTTGGATGATCCCCGCGAAAACATGACGCCGCTGCTGGACACGGTGGTGGAACATATTCCTCCCCCGGACGCCGATCCGTCGGGCCCGTTCCGTTTGTTGGTAAGCAACCTCGATTGGAACGATTACGTAGGGCGTATTGCTATCGGCAAAGTCCTGAGCGGCTCGATCCGGCCCGGGGAAAAAGTGACGTGCATTCATAAAGACGGAAAACGCGAGGCCGCCGCGATCATGAAAATTTTCCATTTCAGCGGCACGCAATCCTCTGAATTCACGGCGGGCGAAGCTGGCGATATTATCGGGTTGGCCGGTTTCGATGAAGTTTCGATTGGCGAAACGATCACGTCGGATGAAAAAAGCGAAGCGGTTCCTTTTGTGGAAATTGATCCGCCCACGATTCAAATGCGGTTTTGTGTAAACGACGGTCCGCTGGCCGGAAGAGATGGAAAATATGTGACCACGCGGCAATTGCGCGAGCGGCTTTTCCGTGAAATGCGCACCAACATTTCCTTAAGCGTGCAAGATACGGATTTGCCGAATGTATTTGAAGTCAGCGCGCGCGGCGCGATGCAAATTGCGGTGTTGGTGGAAACCATGCGGCGCGAGGGCTACGAAATGTGTGTGTCCCGCCCGGAAGTTATTTTGCGCAAGGAAGAAGGTCGCACGTTAGAGCCGTACGAGCAATTATGGATGGAATTGCCGGATGAATGTTTGGGCGACATTATGCAGAATCTGGCAACGCGCCGGGCCAAAATTACGGATATGAAACACCATGCACACGGGGTAACGCTGGAATGCATTGTGCCAACACGCGGCCTGATCGGTTTGGAAACGGATTTAGTGAATATGACCAGCGGGCGCGGTGCGATGTCGCATATGTTTAAAGAATACGGGGAATTTGCCGGGGAAGTTCGCACAAGGCATAACGGCACTTTGGTGGCGATGGAGTACGGGGTAGCTACGTATTATGCGTTGGAGACGCTGCAAGAACGTGGCCGCATGTTTATCGGTCCGGGTGACGAAGTGTACGAGGGCATGATTATTGGCGAAAATGCGCGTTCGGAGGATATGCCGGTTAACCCCACGCGCACCAAACAATTAAGCAACGTGCGCTCGCAAGGGGAAGGCAAAACAACGCCGCTGGAGCCGCCTATTGCCATGTCACTTGAACGCTGCATTGAATATATCGCGGATGACGAGTTTATCGAAGCCACACCCAAAGCGTTGCGTTTACGCAAAAAAGAATTAAATGCCAATAAACGCAAACGGGCTGCTCAAGCCAAAGCGGCATCGGTGGAATAACGGCGTTATTCCGGTTGGCTAACCAGCCGGTCCAACTCGCCGGATTTAATCATGGGTTCCAGTTTGCGCCAGCCGGGAATGTGGGCGCCGTTAATAAATATTTGCGGCACAAAATCCACCTGCCCGCAACGCGCGTAGAGTTCGCGCGTGTTTTCGGAGTCCACAAAACGATCCGCGCCGGCATCCCAATAAACTTCTTTGGCAATCACAGGCCATTGCCCCTCTTTGAAGTACGCGAGGGCTTTTTTGCACAATCCACAGATTTCGGCGTGAAAGATTTCAATATGGGGAGTAGGCGCCATGGTTTTCCTTAGGCTTTGGTTATTTCGTACGAGTCTTTGGCGTCACGAATCACCCAGCCCATTTCGGTTAACTGCTTGCGTAACGTGTCCGCTTTAGCCCAATCGCGGGCTTGTTTGGCTTGCCAACGTTCTTCGGCCAGGGCTTTGACGTCATGTGGCGCCCCGGGGTCGCCTTCCGGCGCTGCAGGTTGTTCGAGTCGGAGCCCTAATGTGTTAAGCAGGCGATGGAATTGGTTCCGGGCTTGTCGCGCGTCCTCTTGTTTCCATTCGTTCCGATGCAGGCGCCCTTCGATTTCTTTAACCGCCTTAAATAATTTTCCAAGCGCTTCCGGTGTGTTTAAGTTGTCGGACAGCGCACGGATAGCCGGTTCAAATAAGCCCCATTCATCGGTAGCGGATGTATCCCCGGCGCCCGCGGTTTGGGCGAGGTGAGCATCGAACGTAGCTAGTTTGTGCAAAGCGCTGCGCGCGGCGCGCAAGGAATCCCACGAAAAATTAAGCGGTTGACGATAATGGCCGGACGCAAGCACATAGCGGACTTCCATGGGTGAGAAGCCCCGCGCGCGCGCATCGTCCAGCGTGTATAAGTTGCCGAGGCTTTTGGACATTTTCTGACTTTCCACCATCAAATGCGCAGAGTGAAACCACATGCGGGTAAACGGCGCATCGGCGCTGGCTTCACTTTGCGCAATTTCGTTTTCGTGATGGGGAAATACCAGATCCACGCCGCCACCATGAAGGTCAAACGTCGGGCCCAGGTATTTTAGGCTCATCGCGCTGCATTCGATATGCCAGCCGGGTCGTCCGGGGCCCCACGGGCTGGGCCAGGCGTTGTCGCCGTCTTCGGGTTTGTGCGCTTTCCACAAAGCAAAATCCGAGGCGGATTCCCGGTCGTATTCATCGGCATCGTGCGCGCCGCAGCCGCATTGCTGGGTGGTGATTTCCCGCTCAAACAAACGGGATAATTTGCCGTAAGAAGGAAAAGAATTGACGCGGAAATAAACCGATCCGTCGTCGGCGGCATACGCATGGCCTTTTTGAACCAGGCGCTCAATCATCTCAATTTGCAGCGGGATATGTTCCACCGCGCTGGGTTCTTCATGAGGCGGGAGAAGATTTAATGCCTCGCAATCCGCGTGAAAAAGATCCAGCCAATGGCGTGTGAATGCTTGCAGGGATTGTTTCTGTTCCTGGGATTGCCGGATGGTTTTATCGTCCACATCGGTTACGTTCCGCACGTGCCGCGTAGGGATGCCATGCGCTTCGATTACGCGGCGCAAAATATCCTGTACGATGAACGTGCGAAAGTTTCCGATATGCGCCGGGCCATACACGGTGGGACCGCAGCAATAAAAACGAAAAACTTTGCCATCCGAGGGGGTCAAAGGAACCAGGGACCGGGTCAACGTATCATAAATGCGCGGCGCATCCATGAGCGGTTAACAAATCAGACTGTCGAAGTCTGAAAATCCGGCTTGGTATCCGCCCGGCACCCCTTTGGCGATAACGGAAACGGCGTCGTGGGAATGCAAGGATTCCAAATGCGCGCAAGCCACTTCAAAATCCTTGATGCGGGGGTCGCGGTTTAATTGTTGATACACGAGACGCGCGGCGTCTTCCACAAATTTAATGGCTGCGCCATTCATTTCCGCAAAAGCCTGCTCGTCTTCGCGTTTCACCATAACTTGCGTCTCTGTTTGCAGGGCAACCAGGCAATGATCGTGAATATCTTCAATCGCAAGCTCGGCATTATCGTGTATTTCGACAAACACCCGGGCTTTGCTGCGTTGCGAGTGGGGTATGCTGTAAATTCCGCGTACATCCCTTGCGTGTTCCGCCAACTCCGCGGAACAGGGGCAGGCCGAAGAATACACGAAGTCAAAATGGACAAATTTGCGAAAAACACCGTTGCGGTCGAGCATGCCTTTAAAAACCACATTGTAATATTGATAGCCCTGTAAATTGCTACGCAAACTTGTTTGCATGATGGGATACGAAAAGCGCAGATAAATACATGCATCTTCGCAAACGACATCCCGCTTGTATGCCTCAAGCACGTCCCGCAAGGATTCCAGCGAAAACACGCGATCTTTATTGTCATAAAACGTGCGCATGACCCGCGACATATTGATCCCTTTTAAGTTCGGCACCAGTGACACCGTTCCCGTTACGCTTGTTTCCAGCGTAATGGTCTGGCCGTCGCGCGTCTGAAAAGTAAGCGGGAGTTTGAAGTTGGAAACGCCCACCTGCTGAATAGCGACATGAGCCCCTTGAATGGACTCTTTCGCGTTTTGCATGTCAGGCAATGACTCGCGATAGTCTTCGGTTACTTTAAACCCTGCTTCATAGACCTGATGAAGAGTCGAGCTTCTTTCGCCGTTGACTTTATGCAAATAAAGTTTGTTATTCGTAACTGTTGTCATAAATTATCTCCCTCAATAATGAATGGGGAGTCGCATCCTCTACCGGAACCTTACAGGAAACCGGATCATTTCAATGATGTCTATTAGAAAATACTACTAAAAAATAGAGGCTCTTGCAACACAATCGCATCGAAAGCGTAGAATTATGAAAAAAAAGCCGAATATCTTAATGATTTTGATAGATGATCTGGGGTGGCGCGATCTTTCTTGTTACGGGTCTTCTTTTTATGAAACGCCCCGCATGGATCAATTGGCGCGGGAAGGGATGTTGTTCTCGCGGGCGTACGCGTCCTGTCCTGTATGTTCCCCGACCCGGGCCAGCATCATGAGCGGAAAATATCCGGCGCGCGTGGGCATTACGCAATGGATCGGAGGTCACGCGGAAGGGCGCTTAAAAGATGTCCCTTATCTGCATTATTTGCCGTTGGAAGAAGTTTCGGTGGCGTCGGCATTGCGCGAAGGCGGATACCAGACATGGCATGTGGGCAAGTGGCACTTGGGCGATGAAGCTTTTTATCCCGAGCATCACGGGTTCGATGTCAATATTGGAGGATGCCATTTCGGTGCGCCCCATAACGGGTTTTTCAGTCCGTATCATATTCCCACGTTGGAGGAACGCGGCCCCGAAGGCGAGTATCTAACCGATCGTCTGACGGACGAAGCGATAGATCTGCTTCATCACCGTGATGCCACGCGTCCGTTTTTTATGCATTTGGCGCATTACGCCGTGCATACGCCGATCCAGGCGCCTGCCGACTTGGTGGACAAATATCGCCGGAAAGCGGCGCGATTAAATCTGGATCGGTTGGACCCGTTTCTGGAAGGCGAAAGATTTCCTCCGCTGCATAAGTCTGATCAGCGCATACAGCGGCGCATGGTGCAAAGCGATCCGGTCTACGCGGCGATGCTGGAAAATCTGGACACAAATATAGGACGGTTGCTGGACGCGCTCGAAGAACAGGGATTAACGGAAAACACGCTGGTGGTTTTTTCGTCCGACAACGGAGGGTTGTCCACGGCGGAAGGATCGCCCACGTGCAATCATCCGTTGCGTGAGGGAAAAGGCTGGACGCAGGAAGGCGGATTGCGCGTGTGCCAATTGGCGCGTTGGCCGGGTGTGGTGCGGCCGGGCAGCGTGTGCGGGGAAAATGTGACAAGCACGGATTTTTATCCGACGTTTCTGGAAGCGGCGGGATTGCCGCTTCGCCCGGAACAACATGCCGACGGGGTCAGTATGATGCCGCTGCTGCGGGGCGAGCCGCGGCTGGAGCGCGAAGCGCTGTTTTGGCATTATCCGCATTACAGTAATCAAGGGGATGCGCCATCGGCTGCGGTGCTGGAAGGAGACTGGAAATATATTCGTCGCTTCGAGGATAACCGGCAGGAACTGTACCATCTTGGCCGGGACATCAGCGAATTCGAAGACCTTGCCGGGGCACAGCCGGAGGTCGTAACGCGTTTGGGACAACGGCTGGATCAATGGATGAACGATGTCGAAGCCAAAATCCCCGAACCCAATCCCGATTGGGAAAAAAAGCTCAAACGCCCCCAAATCCCCAACAACGCGCATGAATGACAGGGCGGGCTAGATCTCGTATCCCAAAGCGAGTCGCGTAAGATGAGCTGTCCGGCCTCCATGGAACAGTGCGGCGAGTTCTTGCAATATTCCCGCGCACACCGTACCCTGTGGCCTCAATTATGAACTGCCTGTGACAGGCTTATTTCAGGAAAAAGTATGCAGTCGATTTTACGAAAAATAATCGGGACGAAAAATGAGCGCGATTTGAAAAAAATTCGCCCGCTGGTTGCGCGCATTAACGCGTTTGAAGAGGAATACCAGCAACTGTCGGAAGATGCGCTTAAAGCCAAGACCGCCGAATTCAGGACGCGACTGGAAGCCGGCGAGTCGGTAGACGATTTATTGTGCGAAGCGTTTGCCGTGGTGAAAAACGCGTGCCGCCGTTTGTGCGGACAGACCATAACCGTAACCGGCAATGAATTAACGTGGGACATGGTCCCGTTCGATACCCAATTGATCGGCGGCATGGTGCTTCATCAAGGCAAAATTGCCGAAATGGCGACCGGGGAAGGTAAAACGCTGGTAGCGACTATGCCGGTGTACTTAAATGCGTTGCCCGGCAAAGGGGTGCATGTTGTCACTGTGAACGATTATCTGGCGCGACGCGACTCCGAATGGATGGGCGCGGTGTATGCATACCTCGGGCTGACGGTGGGCTGCATCCAGAACAGTATGTCGCCGGAACAACGACGCAAGGAATATAGTTGCGATATCACCTACGGCACCAACAGCGAGTTCGGGTTCGATTATTTGCGCGACAACATGGCTTTGCGTCCCGAGGATCAAGTTCAACGCGGTTATCATTATGCGGTGGTGGATGAAATTGACAGTATCCTTATTGACGAGGCGCGGACGCCGTTGATTATTTCCGGGCCTGCGCCGCACACCCCGCACCAATATCTGGATTATAAACCGCGCGTTGAACGCTTGGTTAAACACCAGCGCGATTTGTGCAATCGCTTGATGAAAGAAGCGAAACAATTGCTGGAAGAAGGGGACGAAGAAGAAGCGCAGCTTCGTTTGTATCAGGTTCATCAAGGCATGCCGCGCAATAAACAATTGCTTGAAATGCTTGAAGATCCTTCCAAGCGCCGTTTGCTGGAAAAAGTTGACGCGGCCATGCTGACCGATATGCGCAAAGAACAAGCGCGTGAATTGCGCGAGGAATTATTTTTCGTGATTGACGAAAAAGGGCATGACGCCAGCTTGACGGAAAAAGGAAGCGGAAGTTTAAGTCCGGACGATCCTGACGCCTACCTCGTGCCGGATCTTGCCAGTGCGCTGGCGTTGCTGGAAGGGCGCGAAGATTTGTCGCCGGAGGAAAAAATCGCCGAGCGCCAACGCTTGCAGGAGGAATTTGCGAAGAAAAGCGAAAGTATCCACACCATTGACCAATTGATTCGCGCGTATTGCGTGTACGAACGCGATGTCGAATATGTGGTGCAGGATAATCAGGTCATGATTGTGGACGAAAATACCGGGCGCATCATGCCGGGCCGCCGGTGGAGTGACGGGTTGCATCAAGCGATCGAAGCAAAAGAAGGCGTAAAAATCGAGCGCGAGACCCAGACACTAGCGACGATTACTATCCAGAATTATTTCCGCATGTACGGAAAACTTTCCGGCATGACAGGTACTGCGGAAACGGAAGCCGACGAGTTTTTCCAAATTTATAAACTGGATGTAGTGGTCATTCCTACCAATCGTCCTGTGCGACGGGTGGATAGCAACGATCAAATTTACAAAACATTGCGCGAAAAATTCGGCGCGGTTATCGAAGAAATCAAAGAATGTCATTTGCGCGGGCAACCGGTGTTGGTCGGCACTATTTCGGTTGAAACGTCGGAATTAGTCAGTCGAATGCTTCGTGCGCAAAATATACCGCACAATGTATTGAACGCGAAAAACCACCAGCGCGAAGCGGAAATTGTCACGCGCGCCGGCCAAAAAGGAGCCGTGACGATTGCCACCAACATGGCGGGACGCGGCACCGATATCAAACTGGGCGAAGGCGTGGTTTTGCTTCCTCGCGATGTTATTACATCGCAGGTTTCGCTGAGCGATAAATACGAGGGCGTCACGCTGCGCAAATGGTTGGAGGAACACCCGTGTGGATTACATGTCATTGCCACGGAACGACATGAATCGCGCCGTATTGACCGGCAATTGCGCGGGCGTTGCGCGCGTCAGGGCGATCCCGGTTCATCCCGGTTTTATGTGTCGTTGGAAGATGATTTGATGCGGTTGTTCGGCTCGGACCGCATCTCGGGTATTATGGATCGTCTGGGGATCGAAGAAGGGCAAGTGCTGGAACATTCGATGCTGAACCGTTCGATTGAGCGGGCGCAGCGGCGCGTGGAACAACAGAATTTTTCCATTCGTAAACGCACGCTGGAATACGACGACGTAATGAATAAACAGCGCGAAATCATTTACGGGTTTCGTAGCGACGCGTTGAAGTCCGACGATGTCCGGCATTTGTTATTTGATATTGCCGAAGACGTTTTGGCGGGCCACGCCGAACAATGCGTAGGCAACGAGACCGAGGAAGCCGTGCCTGAATTTGTAAATTGGGCGAACACGACGTTCCCGGTTGGCGTAAAAGTAGCCGATGTGGAAGCGTTGAAAAATGATGCAGACGGCTTGACGGACATGATGACCAAGCGCATCCGGGATGCGTATGAACTTAAAGCGTCCACGGAAAATCAGGATGGCCTGCGTATGCTGGAGCGCATGATTATTATCCAGACCATTGACCAGCACTGGCAGGAATATCTGCGTGGCATGGATGCGCTCCGGCAGGGCGTGGGATTGCGCGCGTACGGCCAGCGTGATCCGCTTGTGGAATACAAACACGAAGCGTATGAAATGTTTTCGCAATTGATGGATCGCATTAAAGGCGATGTGGCCAGCCGTATGTTCCGTTATGCGACTTCTATGCGCGCGTATGAAACGTTTCTATCCTCGCTGCCTCGTGTGTCCACCGTGCATGCGGATGCGTCGGCTATGGATCAGGCGCGGAAGATGACAGGCGCAGGAGCGCCTCCCGCGCGTCAAGCGGCGGGTCCCTCGGCATCGAATCAGGATTTTGATGCGGCGTTGCAATCGGCGCCGACGCCGGTGAAACGGGAAGCGCCCAAAGTAGGCCGCAACGATCCATGTCCATGCGGCAGTGGCAAAAAGTATAAGAAATGCTGCGGGGCAGGGGAGTAAGGTTGTTTAAAATGCCATGAGCGGTTTTCGCGCGATACGTTCGAGAGCTTGTGGTATGTTGCCTTGGTTCGCGGTTGTGGTAACCGGCCTGTTAATGGCCAGCGCTTTTCCGCCGCTGGAATGGTCGGAACTTGGGTTCCTTGCTTTGGTCCCTTTATTGTTGACCTTGCGACGCATGTCGCCCCGTAAAGGATTTATAGTCGGCTGGTGGGCGGGCTGGATTTTCTGGTTATGTTCCATTTTCTGGCTAACCAAAGTCACGGTGGGTGGGTGGTTGCTGCTCACGTCATACTGCGCGCTGTACACGGGGTTGTTTGCCGGGGGAACAGCTTGGTTGCTGACGCGTTTGCGGAGTGACTTCCTAGGGCACCGGTTGCTTGTCCTTGCGGTTCTGCCTCTCGCGTGGGCGGGCTTTGAATTTTTACGCGGCACATTGTTTACCGGTTTTCCCTGGAATCCGCTTGGCGTGAGCCAATATGCCCGGATTAGTTTGATTCAATCCGCATCATGGGGGGGCGTGTATGCCGTTTCTGCGGTTGTGATGCTGGTCAATGTGGCTGCCTGGCTGACCATTGAGCAGTACGTCCGTGAAGGCGTGAAAGGACGCCGGGCGTGGCACCCGGAACTCATGATTGTATTTCTTGTGTTGGCGGTTTTGATGACGCAAGGCGGACGTGCTATGCGCGCGTTGCCTCCGGCCGCCACGACCGTGCGAGCCGCGCTGGTGCAGCCAGCTACCCCGCAGGATGAAAAATGGACGCCTGAATTGCTTGCGCCTTCGTATGCCCGGCTGGGGTCGCTGACCGAATTAGCGTTGCGCGTGGGCGAACCGGATATCGTAATCTGGCCCGAAACGGCGGTGCTGGATTATATTCGCGAAAGCGAGCAGGGATATGCGTTGGTGTATCGCCTTACGCGCATGGGGGCTCCCTTGCTTGTGGGCACTATGGATCGGGCATGGCGTGACGACGGGCCTCCTCGCTACTACAATAGTTCTATTTTATTCGATGAAGCCGGCCGGATCATGCAGCAATACGACAAGAAACACTTGGTTATGTTTGGCGAGTATGTGCCTTTGGAAAACATATTCCCGTTTCTTTCCACGTTGACGCCTATTGAAGGGAGTTTTGATCCAGGCATGGAGACCACGGTGTTTCGTTTGACCAAACCGGATGTTTCGTTTTCTGTGCTTATTTGTTTTGAAGATACGATTCCCGCCCTGGCGCGTGAAGCGGTTAAAGCAGGCGCGCGATGGCTTGTGAATCAAACCAATGACGCGTGGTTTGACGTGTCCAGCGCCAACAAACAGCACATGACCCACGCGGTATTTCGGGCTATCGAAAACCGTGTGCCTGTAACGCGGGTTGCGAATACCGGTGTAACATGCAGTATAGACCGGACAGGACGCATCTACGATGTTTTGCAAGACCCGGCGGGACAGACGCTGATCGAAGGATTTAAAATGTCCTTGGTGGATATTCCCGATGAAAACGACGCCGGTCGCACGGTGTATGCGCGGTGGGGCGCATGGTTTGGATGGACGGGAGCCGTTGCGGCGCTTATGCTTATGGGCGGATGGGGTAGAGACGCGTATGCCGCGCGAAAAAGCAAGGCAAAGGAACGCACATGAATCCTGTGAACATAGGTATTGTGACGGTGTCGGACCGCGCCAGTCGCGGCGCATACGAAGACCTGTCCGGTCCCGAGATTATGGCGTTTTTGCAAGAGCGCATTGTATCGGACTGGAAACCCGTGACCAGGGTTATTCCCGATGAACGTCCACTTATTGAACAAACCCTGATTCAGTTATGCGATGACGATCATTGTGCGCTGGTTATTACGACGGGGGGAACAGGACCTTCGCCTCGTGACGTGACCCCGGAAGCCACGGAAGCGGTATGCGACCGCATGATGCCGGGCTTTGGGGAAGCGATGCGCGCGCATAGTCTCCGCACGGTGCCGACGGCGATTTTATCGCGGCAGACCGCCGGATTAAGACATAGTTCGTTGATTCTAAATTTGCCGGGCAAGCCAGCGGCCATCCGGGAATGTTTAGCGGTGGTATGGCCCGCGATTCCGTACGCTCTTTCGTTGAGTGGAAACATACATCTTAAAAGCAAACCCTGAACACCAAGGAGGATGAGTATGCCGGAAACTATATTCAGTAAAATCATATGCGGGGAAATCCCGTGTCACCGTTTAGCGGAAGACGACCGTTTCCTGGCATTCCTGGACGTGCGTCCTGTTGGGGAGGGGCATGCGTTGGTTATTCCAAAAAAAGAAGTGGATTATCTTTTTGATTTGGACGACGACGTGCTTGGAGCGATTCTATTATTTGCGCGTCCGGTGGCGCGCGCGATTGAGCGTGTGGTTCCGTGCAAACGTATAGGCATTATGGTAGCAGGGTTGGAAGTGCCGCATGCGCATGTGCATTTAGTGCCTATTCGCGCCATTTCGGATTTATCGTTTGCCCATGCCCGACCTGCCGAACAGGACGCTTTAGCGGCCTTGGCCGAAAAAATACGCGCGGCTATGACGTGAATCATGACCGCGCGTTAAGGCGATTCAGCGCAAAGCGTTATTCGACAAGTTCGATAGCGGCCTCTTCGCGCAATTGCGTAACATAAGCGCGCAGGGCTTCTTGGCGTTTCATATCAAACAAGCCGCTTTCTATGCGGTCATGCGCTTCGTCAAACGACTGTGTGCCTTCCTCGATGCGTTCATCCACGAGAATCACATGGTAACCGAACCGCGTTTCCACCACCTCGCCGACTTCGCCTACGGGTTGGCTAAAAGCCGCTTCCTCGAAAGACGGCACCATTTGGCCCCGTTGAAAAACGCCTAGATTTCCGCCCTGCATGGCGCTGTTGCATTCTGAATGCGTGCTGGCCAGCTCCGAGAAATCCTCTCCCGCCAACGCGCGTTCGCGTAAACTTTCGACGCGCGCGCGCTTTTCCTCGCGTGTTTCCTCGGTGTCCTCTTCATCAACTAAAACGAGAATATGGCGCGCACGCACGGATTCGGATTGCGTGAAAAATTGTTCTTTGTTTTCCTCGTAAAAGGTTTTCATTTCCTCTTCGTCCGGAGGTTCAATGTCCACCACCTGTTTTTCGAGCAATTGATTAATGCGGAGTTCGCGCGCAATATTGGAGCGCAGTTCGTCCATGGTCATGCCTAATCTTTCCAGTTGATCTTCCAGCACGGTTCCGGAAGGAAGACTTGCGCGAAAGCGCGCCATGGCTTCTTCGAGTTCTTCCTCCGCCAAGGGAGTTTCGAGTTTTTCCGATTCCTGCCATAGTAAGGTCTTCACCACAAGTTGATCCATGGCTTGATTGGCAATTTCGTCCTGCATCTGAGCCAGGCGCTCGGGGGGGACGCGACCTTGCATGGATTGGGCAATCAATTCCATTTCATTGATAAAATCCCCGCGCTTGAGTTCTTTGCCGTTGATGCGCATGACTACGCGTTCCGCGTCTTGCGCGCCCGCGCGGGTTGTATTGGTTGTCGTTGTCGACGCCGCTATGCGATCGCCCAGCGTGCTGAGGTCTGTATCACCCGGCACGGAGGATTCCTGCTTTTCGGAACAAGCTACGGAAAAAGAGACTGCCATAAGCATTAAATATATTGGTTTCATATAGATACACACTTTCTTCTAATAATCTTTGCTATCGTGCGTGAGACACCATCGTGTGCCTGGCCGCGTCCAAGAACAGTCCAGAACAATGAACGTATTTGTTGTGTTAGTCAAACAACCTTTACGTGAAGAAAAAAAGGAGAATAATCACATCATTTGCTCATGATTTAGGTGTTGACTTGAAACGGAATTACACGACACTGTGTGCAAGTAAAGCGGTGAACCTACCAATACGCAGATGGTTGGTTCCGCCCTATTTACGGGAAATATATTTGATGTTCGCTGCTAACCATCATAAGAGGTGACGTATGGCCGAAGAACGAGTGCTTAACGAAGTAGTTAATGAAGAAGTTTCCGGGGCAAGGCCGAATACGGATGCGAATTTTGTCATCCAGTTCCTGGTGGGAATCGTGGGAACCATCGCCATTTCGGTTGCGGTGTTGCCATTAAAAAATGCCTCTCCCGGCATCGCGTATATTTACGGAATTATTAACGATCGTGGTCCTGTTCAATATCTCGAATTGATTATGGCGTTCATGGTCGCGGCCTTGGTCTTTTTGAAAGCGGGCATTATTCGCAATCAATTGCGTATCATGGCTGAAGGACCGGTTAGCGATAATCTGGACTTAAGCAACGACGAAGAAATCACTAACCTACGCCGCAAATTGCGCTCGGATGATGCGTACGAATGGAGCATTCTCCTGAACCGGGCCGAGCGTATGTTGACGTTGTGGCTTGGATCAAAAGATATTTCCCGTGTCGCGACATGGTCCGCCACGGAATCCGAGCGCGATATGTCCGGTTCGGATTCCTCTTACGCTATCGCGCGCGTGCTTATTTGGGCTATTCCGATTCTTGGCTTCATCGGCACGGTGATGGGGCTGGGTTCCGCGGTATCCGGTTTCTCGGAATTCCTTGCGGGCGAAGCGGAGTTAAGCGCGATTAAAGAAGCGATCGGCGATGTGACGATCGGTCTGGGCGTGGCGTTTGATACCACGCTGCTGGCGCTTGTTCTTTCGGTAATCCTGATGTTCCCGTTGTCCATTATTCAGCGTCGCGAAGAAAATTTATTCGTCGAAATTGATAATTATCTGGATGACATGTTGCTTTCGCGATTCCCTGCGCCTGAAAGTCAGCCGATTGTTATCGAAAATCTGGAAGACTCCATCGAAGCGGCGTTCCGCCGTTACATTCCCGACCCGGACCGTTACGAAGAAGTCTTTACGAATGCCATTGACCGCGCTGCCGGCACGGTGGAAGAGCGTTTTGGTTTGCTGGCTCGCAATTACGAAACCACCCTTAATGAGTTGACGGCGCGCATGTCGTCCAGTGTGGCGACGGTCGGGGACACGATTGAAATGTCCATGCGCAAAATCGTGGAAGATGTGCAATCGGAAGAAAATGCCTTTTTGGAGCGTCGCAAACAATTGTCCGCTCAGGAAATGGAACAATTCAAGAAAATGGGCGACGATATCTTCAGCACATCCGCGCAAATTGCCGACAAATATCGTCAAAGCGCCGATGCGCTGCAGCAAACCACGCAGCAAGCTTCGGAAAAATCCCTTTCAGCGGCGCAGGATTTGGCGCAACGGATGGAAGAAGTGGTCAAGTTGGCCAGCGGTATTCAGGATTTGCTCAAAATCGAACAGGCCGTGGAAAAAGGACTTGCCGGCATATCGGCGTCGGGCGAATTACAGCAAACCTTGCATACGCTTCGTGATCATTTGCATACGACCGACGAGTTTTGCAAACGCTTAAGCAAACCGCGCGTAATTACATTGCGGGAAGAAGTTTCCTGAAATAATCTCTCAAAGCAGGTTCAGCAAACATGGCGAAAAAACAAGGAGTCCAGCAAGACCTTTCCTCGTTCATGGCCATTTTAATTATGACCATTGGCGCGCTTGTGGTATTGCTGGTAAGTAACACGCTGGTTATTATCAGTAACCCCGAAAACACGCAAATTACCTCCGTTATCACGTCGTCTTTGTATGTTCCCGCGCCGCTGGGCAAAGGCGACGAAGGGGGCCCTCCTTTTCCTCAAGGCAACACCCGCAAAGAGCCGTCGTATATTGATGTGCATCGCGACCGGATCATTATTTATCCGGGTGAACACGTTTTGCCGGTGCGTGACCTTGAACGAACTGGCAATGCGTTGGAAAATTTATTGCAGCATCTGGAGGAAAACCGGGATGAAGAATACGCAATCCTGCTTGTGCGTCCCCGCGCCTCCATGGTGGCGCGGCAACTGGCCAAAGCTATACGAGACCGTGGCATTGGCCTCGGTCAAGAGCTTTACGAGGAAGAGCGCCAAGTAAATTACGATTCCCGTCGTCTTCAGCCTAACCCGGGTTAAGTATTGATATGGCTAGAAAAAAAGCACAAGGAGCTAGCGTAAATCTTGATTCGTTCCTGGACATCATGACGTGTCTGGTGGGCGTGCTTGTCTTAATTATTATTTTGACCGGTATTGACGCCTCACAAATTAAAGTGCTTATCCCCACACCCATGGAACGTAGCACAACCAAGCGCCCTGTTTTTATCGAAGCGCGTAATAACGAATTACATAGACTCCCGCTGGATGAACTGCAAACGATCGCAAACGATACGTTGCGTTCCATTTCACAAGAATCGCGGGGCCAAATTGATATTATGCTGCAAAAAATTAGCGAAGCGAATGTCGGCAATGACGCCTATCGCCTGGATTTATCGTTTGCCCTCGTGGGTATGTTTGCCGTACGCGCCGTGGAAGGTGTGCCGGGCTATCCCTTGACCAACTGGGAACAGGAAACGTCCAGCGACTGGTTTGGCTCTATTCTCGCTGCGCTGGATGTGGAGACAGATATGGTAACATTTCTCGTTCGCGATGATAGTTTTGACATTTTTAAACGCGCACGCCATCTGGCTTGGCAACTAGGCGTAGACGTATCTTACGAACTGCTGGCCGTGAACGAGCCGATTAAATTTGGCTTGCAAGGATCCCGCTCCCTTCCTCAATAGGCCCGGAAACCCTGTAGAACGTATCACCCGCGAATTCTGTGTAAAAAAACAGTTGACAACATGTTACGCATAGGTTTAATGTCCATGCATGTTGCATTTTGCTCCATATAAGGATTGCTTTCGCGCATGAGTAAAGCGCATAGCGTATGGGCTATCGTGGTGGCCAGCGGCAAAGCCGAGAAAGTCGCCCCTGACGCGGATACAGCGCTTCTTCCTTTAGGCGATAAACCTGTGCTTGCGTATGCCTTGCAAGCGATTGAAGCTGTGGACGATATCGAAAACGCGGTGGTGGTTGCATCCAAGGAACGTTTAGAATCCATTGTGGGCATGGCCCGGATGTACGGATTTCCTAAACTGAAAAAGCTTGCGGCCGGTGGGACAACTTATGCTACGTCATTAAAAGCCGGTCTAGCGACGCTGCCGTCCGAGGCTAGTTTGATTGTGTTGATGGATGCTTCGCGCCCTTGCGTGCAGCCCGCCATGATCGAGGAAGTAATCAAGTCAGCCAAGCGAAACAACGGCGCTGTCACTGCGCGGAAAATAGACGATGTAGTCGGCTTGGTCCCGCGCGGCTTAAAATTGACGAAAACCGCGTCGGTAGGATCTGCGTGGGCTATTCAGTCACCCATGGCTTTCCGCCGTGAATGGCTTGATAAACTGTTTGCAAGCAAAGGTAGCGCAGCCAAAGCGCAGAGCGATGATTTAGCTTTTCTTCAAGCGCTGACGAAAAATGCAAGTATGGCGCCTTCCACCCGCTTAAATCCGCAAATCAAAACGCCTGATGATCTGCCGCTTGTATCCGCGCTATTGCGTGGGTAACATGCGCGCATGAAGATGTCTTCGCTTCGTTGGTTATGGTTACTTGTTTCGGCGTCGGCTTTGCTGGCATCCGCTTGCCGCGACGAGCCGGCGCATTACGTACGTCGCGCATCCCTCGAACCGGCAACCCGTTCGTGGACGTTGGTGCGCGCATGGCCGCACGACCAAACAGCGTTTACGCAAGGATTGCACTATCACGATGGATTTCTTTACGAAAGCACCGGCTTATACGGAAAATCAACGCTTCGTAAGCTGGACGCTTCCACAGGGCGTGTTATCAAAAAAATGCTTATTCCGCCGCGCTATTTTGCCGAAGGCATTGCGTTGGTGCAGGATCGGTTAATCCTGCTTACCTGGCGCGAACAAACAGGGTTGGTTTTTGATGTGGAACAATTCGAATTACTAAATCGTTTTGCCTACGATGGAGAAGGGTGGGGATTAGCCTACGATGGGAAGCAATTGATCATGAGCGATGGAACGGCGCGACTGCGTTTTTTTGACCCGGAAACCTTCGAGCCAACCGGCGAGTTGACTGTTATGGACGGGGAACAGCCGCTTGAATGGATCAATGAACTGGCCATGGTGGAGGGCGAGTTATGGGCCAATATTTGGCAACAAGACCGCATCGCTTGCATTAATCTGGAAAACGGTCGTGTAATAGCCTGGCTGGATATGGAGTCTCTGGCGCGTCAAGCGCGCAACCAAAGCGCTGAAGCGGAAGTTATGAATGGCATCGCGTATGATGAAGCTACCGGGCGATTGTGGGTAACAGGTAAAAACTGGCCTGTGCTTTACGAGTTGCGCCTCGAGTAATTTCAGGCCGCGCTACGCTACAAAACAGGAGGCGCTTCGATGCTTTGCACCAACGTTAACGTTTGAATGCGCCATGTTCCATCTTCTTTGATCCAGTCCACATCAAATTCATAAGCATGTGTTTCGCGTGTGGTTCCGTACACGACGGTTCCACGAATAGTCGCGGTCATAAACGCCGTACCTGCGGAACGGTTCACCGTCAGCGTGCGATCCGACGTGCCCAGCGATAAAGACGTCACCGCGCCTCGCACATACGAAAAAGTAGATAACAATTCATTGCGGCTTTTCATGTTCGGGAGAACCGGGCGTAACGACACATGAAATTCCCTGGCAAAAAAATCGGGTATGGCATTGGCGCGTCCCAGGCTTTGCAGCGGCGGTTCCTCGGGCCGTTTTTCGACGCTGCCGACCAAACGATCCCATTGACGGTGGATCAGGCGGGCGTCGCGGTTGCTGCAGCGGGCGTAAACAAGCCCTAGCGCCAGCGCTAACAAAATAAGAATCCCGATTTTAAACCATGGTTTTACCATAACAAAAGACCCTCCAAACGACTACGGTGTGTTACGCCCATAACATGTTCGCGGGCGTTCATCGCTCGATTATCACCTGCCACAAAATACTGTGATGGCCCCAGCGTTACTTCCCCGGTATTCCAGCTCCCGTTCCGCACTACATACGGTTCGGGCAACGGGTTGTTGTCCACCATAAATACGCCATCCTTAAAACGAACCCGTTCGCCGGGCAAGCCCAGAATGCGTTTTAAATACATGGTTTTATGTCCCGCCGCCATACGAATCACGACAATGTCGCCGCGTTCAGGCTGGCGTATTTTATAATGAACACGGCTGACGAGGCGGAACGAACGATCGCTGAGCGTCGGTTCCATGCTTTCTCCGGAAAGCCATACAGGCAAAAGTAGCCAGCGAAATACAACGTAACATCCTGCGGCAAGCAAAGCAGCCCGCGCCAGTGTCTTGCGGGGGTGGCGTCCCCAAAAAAAATACGACGCCAAACGAAATCCAAAACCCCGGGCAGGTTTATTCATGGGTATCCTTTTTTGAAACCGTAAGCACAAAACATTGATCTATTCTACACCATATGATTTAATCCGAAATCACTTTTGCCGGAATAAAGAATGAAATATGCCATATTAGGAGACATACACGGAAATCTGGAAGCGTTGAATACCGTGTTGGATCATGCCTCCAAGCAGGGTGTTACGCATTACGCCTGCCTTGGGGACTTGGTTGGCTATAACGCCAATCCCGTTGAATGTCTTGAAATCATACGGGGACTGAATTGTCCGGTTGTGCGTGGCAACCATGACCATTATTGCGGCATGGACGAAAATTTGTCCGGTTTCCATCCTATCGCGGCAGATGTCGTGGACTGGACACGCAAGCAACTGTCCGATGAACAACGAGCCTATCTTCGTAATTTGCGTTATGTGTCCCGCGTTGAAACCTTTACGATTGTACATAGCACGTTGGATACGCCCGAGATGTGGGGATATGTTTTTGACAAGCTGGAAGCCGAAGCTAGCTTCGCGTATCAGGGAACGACATTGTGTTTTTACGGACACACCCATGTGCCACTGGCTTTCGAAAAAACCGATCGTGTACGCGCCGGATTATATTCAAAAATCAAAATCAGTCTGGGCCGGAAATATTTTATCAACGTAGGCAGTGTGGGACAGCCGCGTGATGGCGATCCGCGCGCGGCTTATGTCACGTTTGACATGATGAACAACGAAGTGGAACTGCATCGCCTGGCCTACGATTTCCGGATTACCCAGAAAAAAATCCACGACGCGGGTCTGCCGAACCGCGTAGCAGCCCGCCTTGCGGTGGGGCGATAAAAAATTAGATGATGTGCCTGTATTATGAATAATGCCCACCGTTACCTTTTGATGGCTTACGTTTGTCTTGCAAGCGTGACACATGCCCAAGTCGACATTTCATGCCGCATCAAGCCGGTGCGCGCTATTTTATACGAGCCGGTTATCGCAACTGTGAACATAGAAAACATGACAGGGCGCCCCTTGGTATTAAGCGGGCCCAATGCAAACGGACGCTTGCGTTTTGACATTGAAATGACGCCGGGCCGCACGTTGCCACAAACACAATTTCCTTTACTCGAGGAATCTGTCGAAATCCCTGTGCGCGAGTCGTGGAGCGGTTCGTTTATTCTGTCTGATGCCTACGATATGCGTCAGGAAGGGCCGTACACCGTCCGCGCCCGCGTAGATGCCGCCGGTGAAGCGTTTATTGCTCCGCGTGTATTTGTGGACGTGGTTCCCGGCCTTGAAATCATGTCGTTGCGGTCACTGGCCAAAGCCCAAGGTGAGACCTTGCGTTTGCACCGGTTAATGTCCGTGAATAGAGACCGTGGCGAGTTTTTGCTATTGCGAATTGACGACCCGGAAGGCGGTATTTGTTATGCGGTTCAGTCGCTTGGCCGGATAATTCGCGCCCGGCCTCCCCGTTTAGAGGTGGACGGGGACTTCAACGTGCATATTCTGCACCAGACCAGTCCCGAGCGATTTTATCATCATGTGTTCTCGCCGAATGGACGTTTAATTAGCCGCCGGAATTACAGCGGGGATGGTTCGGCGATTGGGCTTGAGCAAACCCCGGAAGGGCGATTGATTGTAACCGGTGGCGCAACCAGTCTTACCGATTAAGGGTAAAACACCGGCGTTAGGGAATAACAGGGTTGAAATAATCTTCAAACCCTTTATAACCATGATGCCTGCAATGGATTTAGGTGCACCCGTGGTGGAATTGGCAGACACGTAAGATTCAGGTTCTTATGCTCGCAAGGGCGTGGAGGTTCGAGTCCTCTCGGGTGCACCATTACTTTCCTGCCATTATGATCTGGCATTTGTATAATATTTTATTTGTTCTGGGTTTTTTGTTGCTGTTGCCCCGTTTCTTGTACCGCATGTGGCGGCGTGGCGGGTACCGTGCTCATTTTGGGGAGCGTTTTGCGCGATACAATGACCGGACACGCGCTGTGCTCGCGGATTCCCGCCAGCCGCGTATTTGGATTCATGCGGTCAGCGTCGGGGAAATTCATGTGGCGTTTACGCTGATAGACGCGTGGCGGAAAAAGCGTCCCGAACTTACGTTTGCATTATCCACCACAACATCCACCGCGTATAAGCTAGGGGCACAACGTCTGAGTCCCCCCGATGTGCTGTTTTATTTTCCGGTTGATCTTCCTTTTATCCAACGGCGCGCGCTGGCGGCCATTCGTCCCCGGGCGCTGGTGCTTGTGGAAGCGGAATGGTGGCCGAATGTTATCCGGGAAGCTCGCAAGCAATCTATCCCCGTTGCCTTGGTAAACGGACGTATGTCGGATTCATCATTTAACGGATACCGCAAACTTCAGTGGTTTATGAAACAATTGCTGGGCGATGTGCAGGTATTGTGCGCCCAAAGCAAAACAGATGCCGAGCGGTTGGTGGCGCTGGGCGCTCCCGCCGGACGCGTTCATGCTGTAGGCAGCACGAAATATGAAATAGCCGCTCCCCCCGAAAATCGTGTAGCGGACATAGCCGCGCAAATGCGGGATGCGGGGTTGGATGTCGCTTCACGCACAGTTTGGGTGGGCGGATCTACATGGCCCGGCGAGGAGGAAGCGTTAGTAGATCTATATCTGTTGTTGAAAAAATCATATCCGTCGCTGGCGCTAACGCTGGTTCCACGCCATGCGGAACGGGCAGGGGAGATCGTCCGTTTGATCGAGAAACGTGGACTTGCTTATGCGCAACGCAGTAACAAAGCGACGGTATCATCGGATCCCATAGATATTTATCTTGCCGATACCACCGGGGAACTTATGTTTTTTTACGCGCTGGCGGACGTGGTTTTTGTCGGGAAAAGTCTTACACAACAGGGCGGTCAAAACGTAATAGAACCTGCGGCTTTGGGTAAGCCGGTCGTGGTCGGACCGCACATGGGAAATTTCAAAAGCATTATGGAGGATTTCCTTGCGGCGCAAGCGCTACTACAAGTACCCAACAAGGCGCAGTTGGAGGAAACGATGCGAAAACTCCTTGGCGATGACGGTTTTAAACAAACGCTGGGCGCGCGTGCCACCGCGCTTGTCCGCGCCAAAAGCGGCGCAATGGAACGGACCATCTCGTTGCTTGAAGAAATGATGAGGACGTAGAACAGCCCCATACGCTCGTACTCCCATATCGTTATTGGTTAGAGGTTATTGGTTAAAGGGAAGACAATACCGGGGTCGGTATCGGTATCGTTTTCCGCGCACGGGGAAGTGTGTGCGTAGCGGAGTTAAATGCCGAAATAACCACACAACCACACACAAGGATCAAGGCAAGACCCATGCGTACATTTTTGATTGAACGGGAGGGCTTACAAACCGTACCGGCAGGCCCGTTGAAGCTTGCTTCATAGCCATTACATGTTCATGATGGCACATGTTCGGCAGAGTGTATTATGAGCAAAGATATGTTGATTAAAAATGCGTTGCTGTGGCCGGCGGCGGATCGGGACGTGATCGAGAACGGTAGCCTACTGATCCGGGACGGGCGCATTGTTCGCATAGGCCGGTTTACCTACCGCGCGGATGTTGAAATTGATGCCGGGGGGGCTCTGGTGATGCCGGGTTTTATCCAGACGCATATCCATTTGTGCCAAACGATTTTTCGCGGTATCGCTGAAGATATGCCGCTACTGCCATGGCTGCGCAACTATATCTGGCCGATGGAAGCGGCACACGATCCGGCTTCCTTACGCGCGTCGGCGCTGCTTGCCTGTGCGGAAATGATTTCCAGCGGCACGACCGCGTTTATGTCCATGGAAACGACACGGCATACGCAGACGGTATTTGAGGCCGTGGACGAAGCCGGGCTGGCAGGCGTTATTTGTCACTGTCTGATGGATGAAAGCGGAGGATACGAGCCGATCGCGGAGCCTACGGACGATGCGCTTGCGTATTGCGATGTGTTGTTAGATGAGTGGGGCGATCATGACCGTTTAGAATTGGGCGTGGCGCCCCGCTTTGCGTTAAGTTGCACAAGCGAAAATATGCGCAAAGCATCCGACTATGCGCGCGCCCGGGGGCTACTGCTGCATACGCATGCGTCCGAACAGCGCGCGGAAGTGGATCTGGTGCGCGAGCGCACAGGCCTTTACAATATTGACTATTTAAACACCGTCGGTTTATCCGGGCCCGATGTATGCCTCGCGCATTGCGTGCATACGCAACCGCACGAACGGGATTTGCTGGTTGAAACCGATACCCGTATCCTGCATTGCCCCTCGGCGAATTTGAAACTGGCGTCGGGCATAGCGCCGATCCCCGAATATCTTGATCTCGGCTTGACGGTATCCATGGGCGCGGACGGCACGCCGTGCAACAACCGGATGGATCAGTTTATGGAAATGCGGGAAGCCGGGTTAATCCAAAAACCACGGCTCGGCGCCGAAGCGCTGCCTGCGCGCGCGGTGGTGAACATGGCTACACTGGCCGGAGCAAAAACCATTCGACGCGATCACGAAATGGGCTCGTTGGAGGAAGGCAAACGCGCAAATCTTATTCTGGTGGATCAAGATAGTTTTCACGTGCTCCCGTCGTCCGATATCGCCGCCAATGTAGTCTACGGCCATGTGTCCAGCGATGTGTTGATGACTATGGTGGACGGTCGGATACTTTACGAAGCGGGAACGTTTACCACGATTGACGATGAAGCCTTGCGGGATGAAGTAAAAACGCAGCGTCGCGCATTGATGAAACGCGCGGGACTTGGTTAATCCCCGGCTTCCGTCCACGTATAGCTTGACCCGTCGTTCCGTGTAATCCGGTCTCCGGCGCGAGGGCGTGTGCGCCACCGCCGGTGCATCCAAATCCATGATTCCGGTTCTTGTCGGACCTGCGCTTCAATCACGTTGGTATAGCGTTGTGTGTAATCCTGAAGCGTAGTGGGGTGGTCATTCGGCGGCGGTTCGATAACATCTCCGTGAACCACGCGCTGCTTTGTGCCCTCTCGCGTAAGAAATACAGGCAGCACCGGCGCTTGCGTGCGCGCCGATGCCGCGGCTAATGATTCGGCTGTACAGGCGGGTTGTCCAAAATAAGTCACGCAAACGCCGTTTCGATACAGCATATTCTGGTCGAGAATAAATCCGACGCAACGCCCATCCTCCAAAGCGCGTAAAACGGCCCGGAACCCTCCTTTGTGCGGGAGCTCATGGATACCTGCCTCCGCGCGTTTCGCTTGAATAAAGGCGCCCAGCCAGCGAGGCCGCACCGGTTTGGCTATGATAGACAACGGCACATGCCGCGCAGACCACGCCGCCAGATATTCGTAATTATTAATGTGCGCTGTAAGCACGATGAGCCGCCCATATTTTTGCAATAGTTGATTTCCTAAGCGGGGAATGGACTCGTCATAAAGAATTTCATCAAGGGGGTTTTTTCTTGGATGGCCATACCGATGAAACGTCTCCATAAGCATGGCGCCTTGTTGAAGGTACACAGCGCGGGCGGTGCGCCGGACGCGGTCCTCCGGCCAATCCGGGAAAGCAGCACGTAAAGAGTCGGCGGCTCGTTGGCGTAATTTAGGTACGCAACCATAAATAACATACCCCATCCCGCGGCCTATATAAAAAGCCCACGTGGCAGGTAGGCGGCCACACAACCATGTAAAGCCAGAAAATAGATATGCAGGCATGCGCGTCATGCGGGAAGATTGCCGCATGAGCGATGCTTCGTCAAGAAACGCGCCCGGTCCGGATAATTGGTGGTGATGCCGTGTACGCCCAGCGCAACCAGACGTCGCATTTCGTCGGGCTCGTCAATGGTCCACACCTGCACATGCAAACCGTGTTTACGCGCATGGTTCATGGTTATTTCCGTGATGACAGGCCAGCGCCCGTACCGGGGAGGCACTTGCAAGGCAAAGTACGGTTTGGCGACCCATCCACTGGCGTGTAAGTGGGACGCAATCACAAATTGTTTGGTCTCTTTGGTCCCGGCGCCTGTTGCCAGACTGGGTTCACATTCGCGCAGGTAGCGCAAGGCTTCATCTTTAAAGCTACCCACAAGCACCCGGTCCTGTGCGCGTGCATTCCGTATCGCGCGAAGGACAGCTTTGCAAAGCGCGGGGGTGTCTCGTTTAATTTCGACGACAAACCGAATGCCAGGAAAAGCCTCCAGTGTCTCCGTCAGCGTAGTGAAGCGATGGCCCTGATCACGGAAAGGGAATGTCTGCCCCTGGTCCGGTGTAAAGCGATACCCTGCATCCAGTTTTTTTAATTGCGTCATGGTCATGGATTCCACCGCGCCGACGCTTTCGGTGGTCCGGTCCACCGTGCGGTCATGGATGACGACAGCGTCCCCGTCCGCTGTCGGTTGCACATCCAGTTCCAATGCATCGGCGCCTAATTCCAAGGCGCGGGTGAAAGAGATGATGGTGTTTTCCGGGGCATGTCCTGCCGCCCCGCGATGACCGACGATCATCGGGTTGGGCAGATTCAGAAACCAAGCATGGTCAGGCGTTTGGGTATGCATAGCAAACAAACATTACGTAGGGTCATGTGACTTTTCAATCCCAATACATGAGGGCAAGCCGTTGACGGCGAACAGTAGGCGCGCTATTTTGGTACCTAACAGTGAGGTGTGAACATGAAGCGAATGGTTCTCGGGTTATGGGTGGCGCTATGGGGTCTCACGGCGGCCTCCGGGGCGTTGGAGGCGCGCAAGCGGGCGGTTTTGTCCGAGTTGCAGGCGATGAGTCACGGATATTATTCCGCTGCGGAATGGGAACGCGTATCCGGGGATCTCGAACAACTGCGCGCAGACGCAGCGCGTGCCGATGATTATGAAACAGTCATCGAGTCTTATCTGATTGAATCCATGGTATACGCAGACATGCGCGGGCAAACGCAGCATGCGGTGGATCTTTTGAATTCGGTAAAAAAGCAGTATGCCGGCAAGCCTGTAAACGGGATGCGTCGCGTTTATGCGCGCTTGGCGGAAGTATACGCGCAACAGGGCCATGAACAAAAAATCGCGGATTTAATTCGCGAGTTTCAGCAAAGTCCGCATTACGATCCTGAACAGTATCCGTTTGAAGGAGGGTTGGGGCGTGATGTGCCGTTGGCGGTTACGCGTCCGCGCGGTGGCAACGATTCCGTAACGGTATCCATCATGCAGCGGTATCGCACGCAAGCCCGCTATAGCCGGGGCGCCCGCTTGCCCGACCTGGAAAGGCAGGAAACCCATGGACGCGACCTGCGTATGGCTGACTATCATGGCTCTGTGGTATTGCTCGACTTTTGGGTTCCGGGCACGGTGACGTGGACGCGCGATCTGTCCACGCTCAAACAATTGCAACAGCAGCACGCTCAAGATGGCTTCGTGGTGATTGGCATTCCGCTTATGCGCGACGAACAAGCGGTGGAGCGCGCAGTTCGGGAATATAAACTGCCATGGAGGCACATGCGGATCTCCCCGCGTTCTTTAGCGACGATAGGGGTGTTTGGCGAGGCTCAAAACATCCTCGTAGGCCGTGACGGAATTATTTGGGCGAGAAATGCGCGCGGAAGCGTGCTGGCCGACCTCGTGCGAGAGGCCGTACAATCGTCCACCACAACAAGCCGCTGATTATTAGCCGTTAAGCGCTTGCGTTTCTTCGTCGGACGCAAACATTTCGTCGAGTCCGGCCATGGACAACGCTTCGCGCACAAGCGGCTGCGGGTGCAGCAGCTTCATAGAATGGCCTTTGCGCCGAAGAGCTTGTGCCGCGCCTAACAGCATACGCATGCCTAGCGACGAGATATAATCCACATCCGACATATCCACCCACGTGGCTTTTCCCCGGGCCGCCGTTTTGGCAAGAAACGCAAGTTCGATATCTTGCACACCTTGGGTATCCAATCGCCCCGATAAAGCAATATGCGTTAAATCATCGTTAAGTTTTATGTCGCGAATATCCATTTCAACCCCTTTGTGATTCGGTTAATCTCTCGCACAATAACGGAATGACCGGCATGAATCCAACTCCGAAGTATTCAAAAATGATTAGCGTCTCAAGCCGTGAAACGCCCAGATACCAAGGTTGGCATCCCGGGCGGCTTTTTCGGCTTTCTCCAGTAGCGCACGTTTTTCACGCGCTAACGAACCCTCAAGTTCAATGCCTGTGAGGGAAGCCAGTCCTCGCGCCACCAACCATTCATCGTAATCGCCATCTTTGGTCCAAAGAATTCCATAGTAAGCGGTAGGTTCATTGGGTCTGTTGGCCTGTTCCCAATTCGTGATGATTCGGAAGGAATTCGATTGCAGATATTGCCCGGCTTCATCGGTGGCGGCTTTACCAACTTCTATGATGTCTTCGCCGGACAAACGCCAATACTGCATTTGTCGCATCAATTGCCGGGCTTCGCCTTCCGACCAACTTGTTTCACCTGCTTCGACAAAATAGGGGCGGAACCACATTTTTTTGCCTCGATATTCCACATAAATGTAGTCGGCGCGACTTTGTTCATTTTCTAAATATTTCACATCCTCAAGCGTCTCCCACCCAGACTGTCTTGCAAGGCGCAAGCCGACGGACAAGCCGTGCACTTGTGGCGTCATAACCTTGGCCAAGGACTGTGCCTGCGCCATTTGGCGCGCGACAATTTGGTCTTCACCGCTTAACTGGTTGATAGGGATACGCAGTATGCGACCGTTTTTCGCTCGCAAATAAACAATATCCATTTTTATTTCCTGAAACTCAGCTTCGACTTGCTCGCGGGAAGCGCTGGTCCATATCCGATAGTCGCCCGGCATTTCTTCCTCGGATTCTTCGATCTCTTCTGTTTCATTTTCCACATAAGCTGCCGGGTCCGATTCTTCAGCGACGTCAAGTACAGGTTCTTCCTCCGGCATGTCTTGATCCTCTGACGGTTCTTCACTGAGCTGAAGCTCGGGTGGATACGATTCCTCGGCTTCAGGAGGGCGCGCCAGCTCGGGACCGATAAAACGCGCCAGATCCCCGTGCCCCATACGTGACGCTACTTGGCGGGGGATATGTCCCCGCTGATCTTTGATTGTGTTGTCTGCTTTGCCTTCCAGAAGAATACGGGCTATTTCGTAGTTGTCCGCCCGCGCGGCCAAATGCAACGCGGTAGAGCCGCCCGCATCGAGCCGGTTTACATCCGCGCGGAGTTGAATCAGAATGTTCAAGGATTCGGGCTGATTGCGCAGCACAGCGACATGGACCGGCGCATGACCTTCATGGTTCCATGCATTTAAATCCGTGCCAAGCTGACTATGCCACAAAATTTGCGTGATATCAGCTTCTGCGACAGCTTGATGGAGCGAAAGGGTAGGGCCCGGCTGTACGGAATCCGAAGAAGGCGCCGCTTCCGCGGGAGGAGGAGCAGATTCCGTCGAGCGACTGGCCTTGGGTGGGGGCGCTTCGTCCGTCACATATTCTTCAGGCACTTCGCATCCGAAAAGCGCGCATACCAAAACCGCTACCACGGACAACCGTGCCAAAGAAGAAAAATAAAGAATGAACGCCTTCGATTTCATTCTCAAACTTTGTAGCGAATATAAAGCCGGTTGTCCAATCAATCATGCAAGGAATAGCATGATTCCGTACTTGTCTTTGCGAAGCGACTGCTGGCATGCTTTCGCTGCTTCACATTAGCGCACAACCCACAACGAAAGGATACCAGACATGGAGCAGTCAACAAACTCGCAGACGATCATTGCGTCGGAAGTCGAAATCACCGGCACAGTCAAAACAAGCGGTTCCATTGAACTGAACGGAAAGCTAGAAGGCGATTTGCATTGCGATGGCGATGCTAAAATCGGAAAAACCGCTCAAATTAAAGGGAATATCCACGCCAACGCGATTGCCATAGGAGGCGCCATCAACGGCAATATGATCGCGCGTGATCGCATTCAAATGCTGGCCACAGCCCGGGTCATGGGCGACATCAAAGCCAAGCGCCTTTCGGTTGAAGATGGCGTGACATTTGTCGGTCGCTCGGAAGTTAATCCCACGGGACAACCGGTGGGCGGATCGGCTCCTGCCGGAAAACAGGACGACAACCACGACAAAAGCGGTCAACAGCCCATTCGTAAGTAAGCAGGGTCGTTTATCGTGGCCGACCGCGGCAAAACCCGCGTTGTGGACGGCTATACGGCCCTGAAAGCCGCCCAGCGCCGCGCACAGCAGGACAAACCAGCGCCTGCTGACGCCACCGGTCCGCCTTCGCATTCCCCGCCGGAGGAGAAAAACAAGCCCAAATCCATTGGCACGCATATCGGGCGCACGGTCATGCCTACTAAATTTGACTTGGTATGCTACGCCTGCGGTTACGAATTCAAAATGACCGGTAAAGCGCGCACAACGCTGTGTCCCAAATGTAAAAAAACATTGGATCTGACCGATCACTCCATCACGGACACCTTCGATAAAGACCTGATCACCGCGGGCAAAGTACATGTCACCGCAAGCGCGATCTTGACCGGAGGCGTGATTACCGCCAACGACATTGTTCTCGAAGGCACGCAGCGGGGCGGTGAATTGGTTGCGCACAAAACACTGGAAATCCGGCCCGGCGCGTTATTCAACGAAAAAAACATAAAAGCCCGGCATTTACATACTGCGCCGGGAGCCGCTGTTTCGTTTAAGAAAAAAGCGCAATTCCACGACGTGGACATTGCCGGTGAACTTAACGCGGATATACAAGCGGATGGTGTTGTGACGATTCGACCGGGCGGCTGTTTAAAAGGCCGCCTGTCCGGCGCTCATCTGGTGGTCGAGGAAGGCGGAGGGTTGTGGGCGGATATGGAAATCCGGCCTCCGCCGGATAAGGAAAAGAAATCGTCATGACGCGCCGGTATCACATGGTGGGCGTGGCCGGAGTAGGCATGAACGCATTGGCGCAGGCGTTGCTGGGAAAAGGCGCTGTGGTAACAGGGTCGGACCGGCATGCGGATCAAAGCATGGCTACGCCTGTGCTTGAACTGCTGCGCGCGTCCGGTGTGGAGGTTTTTCCGCAGGATGGTTCGGGTGTTACCGCTGACGTAGACGCGTTGGTAGTCAGCACCGCTATTGAAGAGGACAACCCGGACGTGCAACAAGCTCGACGTTTGGGTGTGCCTATCCGGCATCGTGCGGAATTACTGGCCGGGCTTGTCGAAGGCGGACGTTGTTTGGCGGTAGCGGGCACCTCGGGCAAAACCACGGTTACGGGCTTGCTGGGTTGGATGCTGGAAGGACTGGGATTCGATCCTAATGTCGTCAGCGGCGGCGCGTTGATTAATTGGCGCTCGCTCCAACGCGTGGGAAATGTGCGGTTAGGGGCTTCCAATCTGTGGGTGATTGAAGCCGACGAAAGCGATCGCTCATTCCTGCGCTTTTCGCCCGCATGGGCCGTGATCAATAATCTGTCCCGCGATCATTTCGAGATGAAAGAGACGCGCGCGTTGTTTGGCGAGTTTGCGGCGCGGGTGGCCGACGTGGTTTTTTGCGAGGATGCAGCCATGACGCAGCTTGCCGCACCAAGCGGATGGCCAGGTAACGCGGAATGGGTAAAAGTCGGGGCGGACGTGACGTATGATGATGCCACAGGGCGGGTAGCGTGGGGAGGCGCGACTTTTCACGTGCCTTTGCCGGGGCGGCATAATCTGCAGAACGCTGTCATGGCGATAACGGTATGCAGGCATTGGGGCGCGGATGACGCGTCTATCCAACGCGTATTATCGGGTTTTAAGGGCATGGAACGGCGTTTGGAGTACGTGGGCTCCGTGGGCGGCATGAAGGTGTTTGACGATTATGCGCATAACCCGGCTAAAATTGCGGCGGCATGGACCACGGTGCAGACCGGCGCCAAGCGCGTGTGGGCTGTCTGGCGTCCGCACGGCTACGGGCCGTTGGCGGCCATGGCGGATGAATTGGCCGCGATGTTCCGTACCTATGCTAGTGGAGAACATCGTTTGTTGATATTGCCTGTGTATTACGCCGGGGGCACTGCGCGGGCGCAACTGACCTCGGAGGCTTTTGTTGCGCGATTGCAGCATGAAGGCATCCAGGCGGACTACGCGCCGGACTATGCCTGGGCGCGTCGGCGCATCCTTGGCGAAGCGAGGGAAGGGGATGTAACGCTGGTTATGGGGGCCCGTGACCCCGAGCTACCTGTATTTGCGCGAGAACTTGTTGCGTCGGATTACTCCAACCAAATGCGTTCGATTTCCAAAGTGAACGATTCGCGTACTTGATTGGCGATCATAATACGCACTTGCGCCAGCGTTTGGCCCGGGAAATTAGGAAGATCAAGCTTATCTCCACGCCGCACGGGTTCCATGTCGCTGAAGCGCACCGTAACCGTTTCCCACTCGCCGCTTGTCTCGAAGGAACCCACGTAATAGTGCCATGCGTCTTTTTGGTCTTCAACGAGCAGTAAATAACGACGTCCGTCACCTTTCAGCCGGATGTGCGCGGTACGGTAGTCCGAGACATCCAAAGGCTCGAAATAATATTGGATGGAAGAGAATCCCCCATTATTATCCAAGGATACCGTTCCTGAATAAACAGCATAACCATCTTCGTGCAACTCTAATTGGCCTTCAGAACGGCCTCCCATGACCCCGTCATCTTCCACTTCCCATGCGCGTATATCCGCGCCGGGTTTGAAAGAGAACAGCGTTAAGGCCTCTTGATTATCCGAAGCATGTACACTAATCCCCGCAGCCATCATCAGACCTACAAATATACCTATTGAATTTTTCATGTTTATGGAGTCGAAGAACGAAGATATTCATGACACAAATAAACGCGTATTTCATCACATGCGATAAACGAAGAGCAAACGTTTCGCGTTGTGTGCGGCAAGCCGCGTGTCAGGATCGGCTGAGCTTCCGATATAAAGCTTCCCGGAAGTGATACTTTTTAGGACATAAACGTAGTACATGATAAATTGGCGGAAGGGGAGGGATTCCGCGTGACTACGTACGCGGCAGGCGAACCCCCGGAACCTTTCGGCTCGCCGGTTTTTCGCGTGATGCCCCGCTTTGCGGGGCAAACGCGACCACGTTTCCTCCTTCGGAGGACTCTGCGGTAGTGACTTTCAGTCACGTAAGTGTATCCTACTAAGACCCCTTTCCCTCGCTCCGCCAACGCCCCTCATCGCCTGAGCGCCCTTGGATCCTCTCTCCGGCCGGTCAAACCGGGCGGCGCGTACTACGCTTTCCACGCGAGCGCGCCTGTCCTTCACTACGTTTAGGCTCCGCTTTGCAAAGCCTACGAGAGGCGGGCGCTTCCTCCGGAGGCGGATTCGCCTATGGCGAAACGGCTTATTAGGGGCGCGTGTCAGCTCTGCTCGAATACCCCCCCAAGACCCTTGCGCGGGGATACCCGTTTTGGCCGAAACCCCGCGCTGAAGTCAGCAATTATGGGTTTGCGGCGAATGAAGTTTCCGCCGCAAACCTGTAAGCCCATTATACCGTGGCCGTTACCCGTCAAGGATACTTCGCTCCCGCAAGCGGGATGCGATCCTCCTTGACGGGTCCCCTTCGGCCACCTTTTGCGAGGTTGTGCTTTCAATTCCTTCGATTTTCTTGGTACTGTGTGCCCGGCACTTAAAGCGATGCCTAATATGGTTGAGTACACACATAGCCCTGACAATATTGAGCACCTCAAAGCAAGGCTCCCCGCAGAATCCCTTGCTGTTGACTTGCTTAATGTCGTTGGCGAGAAACCCAAAGAACAGTGGCCGACCGCACTGGAACAATGTGTTGCGGAACACCTGGCCCGCAGAATTCTGCGGCTACAAGCCACAGAAGAACCCCTGACGGGCGGTAATGAAAATTAGGAAGGTTACAATTCAGGGTTTTCGGGCTTTTAACGCTCTGCAAGAAATGGTAATCGATGCCGATTTATGCCTGATCTATGGGCAGAACAGTCATGGGAAAACAAGTCTCGCCGAAGGCTTGGAATTCCTTTTTTGCGGCAAAACGTCGCGCCGCGATCTTTTGGCCAGATCAAAGCAAGAATTTTGCCGGGCACTCCGCAATGTTCATTCTCCAGCAGATCATGAAGTCTTTGTTGAAGCCGTGATAGAGGCAACTGATGACGGAGCGAAGAGACTTATCACCATCAAACGTATTCTCGACAGCGATTATCCCGCCGGTGACGCAAACTGCACGCACCGACTTCTGCGAGAGGACGCCGGTCAATGGGTTGACTTCCACTTCAGCGAAATTGGCTTACCAGATTTCGATTCCCCGGAGAGCACTCCGATAATATTTCAGCACACTCTGCGCTATGTGAGCAACGCGGAGCCAAGCAAGCGGCGTGAATATTTCCGCCGACTTCTGGATGTGGACGACCTCTACGGTATTCGGGACGCAGTACGTGCCGTCCATGATCGATTTGGGGAGGAACCCGCGACACAGGAAGCAAAAGACGTGCTTACCGAGGCCGAAAGCCTCAAGGAGGAGCCTGAATTCAACCGTATCGGCACGGTTTTGGGCGGAGCACTTCCCGACAAGTCGGACTTGATCGAAGCATTCATTGATCTCATGCGCCACTTGCTTACACAATCCGCAGTCACCATCCCCGACCATGCGACGGACGATGAAGTGGCAACGCTATTTCGATGTTCAATCGCGGATCGAAGGGCCAGGCGTTTTGATTCTCGGATGCTTTCTTTGCCACAGCTCGGTGGCGCATGGATTTCTGACACGCAGTGGGATGCTCGATTCGGGCCGATTCTCGAAATAATTGAGCGGGCTCACGAGAAAGACCGCAAAGATAATGCGATTATCGATCAACAAGTCGAAGAATTGAGAGGCTTCCTACAGTCTGGGGTAGAACTGCCCATTTTTCGCAATGCCTTTACGGAGCCTCAGCAATGTCCATTCTGCCTCACGCAACGCGCCGTAACAAATGAGCGCATCAAAGAACTTCGCGATCTACTTGCCAAACCAACGCTCATCCAGCAGGTCCGAAGCGATCTGGGTTCAGGCTTCGCAGACATTGAACAGTTGGTGATGGGTATAGGCACTGCTGCCCGCGACCTGATGGCGAAAGGTCTTGAGGATTTCAAGCGGGATTCTGTCGCAGAGTATGTCCCCGAAGATCAGCAATGTTTGTTCTCCTCCTGGTGCGACGCGCTTTTGACTCTTCGCAAGAGTAGGCGTCAGTTATTAAGGGTGCTCAGGTGTTTTGTGCGGACACTTCGCGCCTATCAAGGCGCGGCGAAGGCCGGAAACGCCGTCGATACACAGCGACTTGAGGCGTTCCTCGACTTGTCACGAAGCAAAGCGTCCGATTTTTACCGCGCTATTCGCGTGTATTCCGACGCCACGCCACACATCCAGGACACGATCAATAAGACAATCGATGGCCTCGACAAACGCGCTCAATGGGCACAACTGGCAACAATTTACGACAAACGGGAAAGCCTTTGGAATGCGCTAGTGGAGAAAGAGGCACGGAGGAACCTGAAAAGAGACCTTAAGGATGCGCATGAATCAATTTCGGAAGCGGCGGGCAAGGTGCTTTCGGAAGATAAGTTTCCAGCGTTAACGGGTCTCGTGTCGAAATGGTGGGACGTGCTTCGGCCATCCGAGCCGGTCAATTTCAAGGAAATCAAACCCAAAGGGACCGGTCAGCGAAATATCGACATTATTGCCACGATCTCAGGCGGGGCGGGTCAAGAGCATATTGAGCGCGACGCTGTAGCCATCTTCAGCGATTCGCAATTAAATTGTCTAGGGCTTGCCACATTCCTTGCGCGGCGAGAGGATGAGCATATCGGAATAATAATATGCGATGATCCCATCCAGTCATTTGATGATGAACATCGGCATTATTTTGAAGAAAGGCTTATACGCGACCTTCTTGTTAATCACAAGCAACAGTTACTGATCTTCACGCATGAGGAGAAATTCTGGGATAATATTATGATCCGATATCGGGACTTGGCTCCATGCGCCCATCGCGTTGAAGTCATGTCATTGAATGAGGGAGCAAAGATTCATCTCAGTTCGGGGCGTTTTCTCGACCTCCTAAAAACAGCCAACAGTATTCTGAATCACGATGATCCCGCCATCAGCGCACAGGCAGGAAATCAGTATCGGAAGGTTGTCGAAAGATTCTGCAAAGAGGTCATGGCCCGACACGGCAACTTCTTGCCTTCTGACTACGAGTCGTATATGGGCGTTTTGGAAAACCTTTTGCCAATAACCTTGCCTTACATGAGCCCTCAACACCAATCGGTGTTAAACTCTGTCGCCCACAAATTAAATCCGCCAAGCCATGATGATCTGAATTACACGCCCGACGTGAAGGAGATGAATTGGATCCATGGTGAAATCAAGATGCTTTCCAAGGAGTACTTAAAGAAATGACCGACACAACAAAATATGGGCCGGGGAATCCGCACCCGCTAAGCCAGGTCAAGACTGAGTTGATCTGGGAGGGCAAATATGACGAGTACGGAACTCGGCGGGAAGTGGATGTGGCGGGTTGTGTCATGCCGCTACAAAAGGTCGAGAGCATTGACGAACCGCGCCAGCGGGCAGAAGAACAAGGCACACTAGCCCTTTGGCAGAGCAAGGCGGGTGCCGTCCGTGAAAACACCGGGGAGTACAGCTCTTGGCGGAATCGCCTGATTTGGGGGGATAACAAACTGGTACTGGCGAGCATGCTGGCCGAGTTTAAGGGTAAGGTGGACCTCATCTATATCGATCCCCCTTTCGATGTGGGAGCGGATTTTACAATGAGCGTACCTGTTGGGGATGACAAGGGCACCTTGGCAAAGGAACAGTCCGCATTGGAGATGGTTGCATACCGCGATACTTGGGGGCGAGGGACTGATTCGTACCTGCATATGTTGTATGAACGATTCGCCATTATGAGTCAGTTGCTTTCCCCGTCAGGCAGCATATATGTGCATCTTGGACCAAACATTTCTCATTATGTTAAACCCATTCTTGATGAGGTTTTCACCAGTGCGCACTACCACAGCGAAATTGTGTGGAGAAGAAGCAACTCTCACAACAAACTCACCGACCAGTATGGCCCAATACACGATGTGATCTTGTTTTACAGCAAGGGCGACGCCTTTGTGTTCCATCCCGGCAAAAGGCCATTTTCTCGGAAGTATATAGAGGAGCGATTCAAGTACAGGGATCATCGGGGAGTTTATCAGCCAAATTATCTGACCGGCCCAGGCACCCGACGCGGCGACAGTGGAAAACCATGGCATGGATATGACCCAACTCGTGTGAATAGACATTGGGCCATTCCTTCGACCAGCATCGCCCTGCTTGAACGCGACGTGACAGGCATGTCTTGCCAAGAAATTCTCGACGCGTTATTGGACGCGGACCTTTTGGTGATTCCGAAAAAGAGTGGCGGACAGCCAATGTATAAACAGTACCTGACCGAAGGAGTGCCGTACCAAGATATCTGGGCTTATCAACCGAACACCCAGGGTGTTCAGTACAATTCGGATGAATGCATAGACGAGGATGTTAAGTGGCTCGAGCAAGAAGAGGAAAAGTTGGGCTACAACACTCAGAAACCCGAAGGTCTATTAGCACGTATCATTGAAACCTCTACCGATAGCGGTGCGCTTGTGGCCGATTTCTTCTGCGGTTCCGGGACTACCGGTGCCGTAGCCGAGAAGATGGGGCGGCGTTGGATCATGTGCGATTTGGGCCGGTATTCGATCCACACTTCACGCAAGCGCATGATCGAGATTCAGCGCAAGTTATACGAGGCAGGCAAGCCGTATCGCGCTTTCGACGTGTACAATCTGGGCCGGTACGAGCGACAATGGTGGCAGAAGGAGCGGCTGGCAGGCATGGAGGAAGAGCACCGGCGCATCGTGCTGGCCTTCTACCGGGCCGAACCGTTGACTGGCGCGACGTCCGCTCTCCTGCACGGGCGCAAAGGTTCCGCGTTGCTTCATGTGGATGGCATTGATTCCATTCTCACGCTAGACGAATTGAAGCCCATCGCGGAAGCGGTGCATGCGGCAGGGGCGAAGGAGGTCCACTGTCTGGCCTGGGAATTTGAAATGGAATTGAAACGGAATGCGGAGGCCTTGGAGCATGAGCATGGCGTCAAAATTCGGCTGATCCGCATTCCGCGCGAGGTGATGGAAAAGAATCGGCGACCCGGCGTGGATCAGGTCCCATTTTTTGAAATGGCGACGCTGGCGGCGGAGACGGTTATCAAGATCGAGGGTGGCGTCCGCATTGCCGATGTGAAGTTGACGAATTTCCTGCCGAGCCTTTCGGAGGTGTCGAGCAAGGAATTGGAGGCGTTGCAAGAACGAGCGGTCAAGAGCGGATTCGATTTCATTGATTTTTGGGCGGTGGACTTTGATCATAAGGACGGCCAGCCATTTAAGCATCACTGGCAGGATTACCGCTTGCGGAAGGACCGCTCGCTGAAGCTGGAAAGTGATTGCGGGCACCGGTACGAGGACAATGCGACGCACCGAATCTGCGTGAAGGTAATCGATACGTTCGGTTGTGATACATCGATCCTGCTGGACGTGCCCGGCGGCAAGGGGAGCAAATGAGCAAAAGTATCGTACCCATTGAATCCCGCATCCAAACGATTCGCGGGCAGAAGGTCATTCTGGATGCTGATCTTGCGGCGCTTTACGGCGTTCCGACCAAGCGCCTGAACGAACAAGTAAAGCGGAACAAAGCCCGATTTCCTCGGGATTTTGTCTTTCAACTCTCCCGGCATGAGAAAGACGAGGTGGTCGCAAATTGCGACCACCTCGCCAAATTGAAGTTTTCCCGGACTCGCCCTTTTGCCTTTACCGAGCACGGTGCTTTGATGGCGGCGAACGTGCTGAACAGCGAGGCCGCCGTGACCATGAGCGTCTACGTCACGCGGGCCTTTATCAAACAGCGGGCCATGTTGATGGCGCAGGCGGATATTCTCAAGAAACTCGCTCAACTAGACGCCAAACTGTTGGAGCATGACGAAGTCCTCCGGGTGATATGGCGCGATCTGCAACCCCTGCTTGCGCCGCCCCCGGATACTCCTAAGAAACAAATCGGTTTTCATGTGCGCGAATCTCGCGCGGCCTATCGCGTGAAAGCGAGAAGGAGGAAGAATCATGCCTGATGAAGCGGGTCCCATCGTCAATCCTTCCGCACTTGAACCATTGTTTTTGCCGTGGGAGTTTCCGAATGCGCATCGCGAACGCGTCGGCGCGGCAGGCGGAGCGCCGAAAGTGGTTAACCGTCGCCGTCCGAGCCCTATCACCATTGCCAATAATCTGCGTGCGGAAGTACGACTCTTCCGTGAAGCCAATTACGCGGGGGCATCGGATACCAGCCGGGAACTCTTGATCCACTGGTTCGAGACAGATCATGCGATTGCGGATAAGGAGGGCGTGACGGTCCCGTTCCGATACTACTTCTGCCAGCGCGAGGCGATTGAGACTCTCGTCTATCTTTATGAGGTCCGCAGCATTCGCAACTTGTCGGAGATAACCGCCGAATTCGGGGGCCGTGATGCGGAACGCGCAGCCATGGGAATAGACCCTCAAGAGGATCGCTGGGCAAAGTATGCCTTCAAGGTGGCGACGGGTGCGGGGAAGACCAAGATCATGTCGCTGGCCATGGTGTGGAGTTATTTCCATAGCGTGCGCGAACCGGACAGCGATATGGCTCGGCATTTTGTGATCGTCGCCCCGAATTTGACGGTTTTTGAGCGGTTGAAGGAAGATTTCGGGGATGGGCGAATTTTCGATTCAGACCCGTTGATTCCGTCCTCGTGGCGCGGGGACTGGCACATGAACGTGGTCCTTCAAGACGAAGCGGGCGGCGTATCATCCGGGGGGACGTTGTATCTGACGAATATTCACCGGCTCTATGATCCGAATAAACGGCGCGGACGGCGAGAAACCGAATTGCACCCGTGGGCCGGACCGGAAGTGAGCAAGGCGAAGGCGCTGGATACGGGGGAGCTTCTGCGGGAGCGAATCACCAGCCATAAGCGTTTGATGGTCCTGAATGATGAGGCCCATCACGTATGGGATCCTGACAGCGCATGGAATGAGGCGATTGAGTTTCTCAATGATCAAGCGCGCAAGCGAAATGGTATTGGCCTGATGACGCAACTCGATTTCAGCGCAACGCCTAAAGACAACAAGGGAAACCTGTTCAAGCATATCGTGGTGGATACGCCGCTGGGCGAGGCCGTGGACGGCGGCATTGTGAAATCACCAATTATCGGTCGTGGGCAAAAGCTTGTCGAACAAACATCCGACAATGCCGGGGTTCGCTATCAGAATCATTTATTGCTCGGTTACAAGCGTTGGTTTGAATCAAAGAAGGAATGGGATAGAAGCGGGAAGAAAGCTCTGCTTTTTGTGATGTGCGAGGACACGACCGACGCCGACAATATCGCCAAGGAGTTGAACAGTAATCCGTTGTATGAGGAGTTGAATGGCCGCACGGTAAATCTTCATACCAACCTCAAGGGCAAAGTTGTGTGGAAAGGCCAAGGCGCCAATCGCTATGCGGTATTCAAAGAAAGCGAAAAGGAAATCAGTGACGAAGATTTGGGGGCGTTGCGTGAGTTGTCCCGCCAGCTAGATGACAACACGAGCCCGTATCTGTGCATTGTAAGCGTCCTGATGCTTCGGGAAGGTTGGGATGTCCGAAACGTCACAACCATTGTTCCGCTCCGCCCTTATAGCAGCAAGGCCAATATTCTGCCCGAGCAGACGCTTGGCCGTGGGTTGCGGCGCATGACGCCTCCAGGGCAGGCAAATGAGGCTGTTACGGTCGTTGAGCACTCTGCGTTTACGAGCCTCTACAGGGAGCAGTTGGCGCAAGAGGGGTTGTTTGTCGATGAAACCGATGTCGAAGATATCCGCCCCACCACAGTCACCATCTACCCGGATGAACTGAAGAAGAACTTTAAGAATTTGGACCTTCTCATTCAGCGCCTGACCCCTGCTCACCGGATTGTCCCGGTTTTGGACAGCCTAACTCTCGCGGACGTGGAGAACGCTTTCGGACGCTTCAAGAAGCTACCCTTGGGCTCGGCCACCACCCAAGAAATTGACTACGAGGGCCGTCAGTTGATTACGGGGGAACTGGTCGAGCAGATGAAAGTCAAGCTGCCGTTGCTTGAAAACGGCTTTACGGCGGTTTCTTTTTATCGCGAGGAGATTGAGAGCGCGTGTCAAATCCGAGGCACACACGCGGTATTGGCCCCTCTTATTCAGAAGTTTCTGGAAGAAATTCTGTTTGAAGAAAAGACCACACTATTTGACGGGCGGCTGTGCAGTCGCCTTGCTGACGCCGACGTTCGGGAGCACATTCGCGCTGTCTTCATCCCGCTGGTTCGCAGTCGAACGACTAAAATTGAATCGCGCTTAAAGGCCGCAGAGCCGGTATCGGTATCTGCTTGGCGACCTTTTCAGGTCACCCACTCGCCTAGACGGCCCGCAGAACCGGCGGAAAAGACACCCTTCAATCTTGCGCCCTGCAACCGGGCACTCGAAGTCACCTTCACCCATTGGATCGACAAGGCTCCCGACGTTGCGGCCTTTTGCAAGAATGCCGGACCGCAAAGTTTGCGAATTGATTACCTCGCAGATGGCGGGCGCTTGGCCTTCTATACACCAGATTTCATTGTGCGGAAGGCCAGTGGGGATTACTTACTGGTTGAGACCAAGGGCCGCGAGGATCGAGAAGTGCCGTCGAAGGCAAAGGCAGCATCCGCGTGGTGCAAGGCATCTTCGACCAAGAAGGTGAAATGGGAATATCTCTATGTTGCCGAAGGCGTTTTTGAGCGCCTCACTGGTAATACGATCGAGGAACTACAGCGTGTGTGTGCGCCTGCCCTCGTATCCTTGTTGGAGGAGAAAGATAAGGGGCAGATGTTCCTGACCTTTGAGAAAGTCACCGAAGAGCAGGTTGCCGATGAAATCGTCGAATTCATATCGCCGGAGGACTTGGCGGCATTGCCACCGGCCACAGCGGCGAGAATTGGCCAAGCCGTACAACTCTTCCGGCACTACGAACACAAGACCGATCTTATCTTTTCACCCGTATTTACCCCTTTGCAGGGGCCTTTGGATCAGTATGCAAAGGACATCCTTTTAAACCGTTTGGCACCTGATATTCCACAGGATCACAAAGGGCAGAAGGACTTCTTTGAGCCATACATGAATGTGGCGGGCGGGAGAGCGCGTTATCTACAAGACAACGCGAGAAGACTGCAAAAGGCGCTTGTCTACGATGCGGCCATTATGCCGATTGGTATTCTAAAATTCTGTCTTGAGTATGAATCAAGCCCCCCGGACCATCTTCGCGGCGTATTTGAGACAATCAGGCGCAACATGAAGGATTTCAGGGCATCGGGCATAGCGAAACTACTGACAGAGGTTTATGACTTTCGAAACACTTACGTGGCTCATCAAGACGCGGAGCTAAAGGATATTGAGGAAACGAGATCGGCATTGAAAAAATGGATTTCGCTGATCGTTCTCCTCAATGCGAAAGCTTCTTGATTAACCTGATTTCAAGAAAGATGAAGAGCGCGCGCCCGGCCCCGGAGCCCGCCAAAGGCGGGCGATGAGAAGAGCGCGGCAGATTGCCGCGAGAGAGACGCCCCGGCTGGCATGGCGGACGGGGCGACGCCCGCCGCTCTGCACGCGGGCCGTTCAGGCCCGCGTGACCGCCGAGGGCGGCCCAGCCCGAGCCATGATGCGGCGTGGCCCAGCGCCGAACCTTGCTCCGAGCGCCGTGCAGGCGCGAGGATAAGAAAAGCCCCGTGCGAGACCGCTCCCGGCGCGTGTGCGCCGGGCAGTGGGCGAAGCCGGGGCTTTTAGGGTAGGCGGCGAACGCGGGAGCGTTCGCCGGGGGTAGCGGGTAGGTTACACCTACGAGCGGCGTGTCCGGTGTTCCGGTCGCTCGGTTCCAAGTCCGATCCTGTGTTGCATATCCAGTTCCCGGCCACGTGGTCCGTCGTAGCCAAAAACCGGAAAATCCGAAATTGGCGGAAGGGGAGGGATTCCGCGTGACTACGTACGCGGCAGGCGAACCCCCGGAACCTTGCCACGTGATGCGTTCTATGAACGCAAACGCCCCTTCACAAGCCTTGCTGTTTCAGCCATGCACGCCCCCAACCGGATTTGAGATAAAATTCGCGACTCGTGGCGGTGTTTCGATCGGGATGTTCTTCAAGTAGGATACGCGTCCACGGCCTGCCTGCTTTGGTGGAGCGAACCCGCCCTGTATTGTGTGCGGCAAGCCGCGTGTCGGGATCGGCTGAGCTTCCGATATAAAGCTTCCCGGAAGTGACACTTTTAAGGACATAAACGTAGTACATGATAAATTGGCGGAGAGGGTGGGATTCGAACCCACGGTCCCTTTCAGGACAGCGGTTTTCAAGACCGCCGCAATCGACCACTCTGCCACCTCTCCACTATACTTTTCGGTTTTTCGCGTGATGCCCCGCTTTCGCGGGGCAAACGCGACCACGTTTCCTCCTTCGGAGGATCACGTGGCGGCGTGATGCGTTCTGCGAACGCAAACGCCGCTTCGCAAGACCGGTGCTTTCAACCACTCAGCCACCCTTCCCGCGAAGAACGCATGGCATCATATACCTACATCTTTGATCATGTCGCAATCTTAAAGTATTGTTGAATGGGATGCGAACGCAAGTAGGGCGTGTGCATCTTTTGACATCCGGCGTTGATTCGGGCAAGATAATGAAGTGCGATTAATTTTTACGAAATGGATTACAGGCTTATGCATGTGAAACTTTTACTGATGGTGGTGGTCGGCGTAGTCTCGGGGGCGACAAGCGTGCGTGCGTGGACCTGGGAGGATTTAAGTCCGGCGGCCCAGCGTTTGGTCCCGAAAGAGCAGTCGGTTTTGTTGCATTTGAAAAACGGACAAGTGCGGGAAGGTGTGATTACCGCCGAACGGGACGAGGAAATTGATTTTTCCCAAGAACAAGCCGGCATGACGTTCGAGCTTACATTCCAGCGCGAAGCTATCGAGCGCATAGAGGAGAAAGATTTGTGTCTTGAGTTCCGTATGGCGCTGGATCAACTGGCTTATGACGAAAAACGCCGCTACACGGAATTGCAGTGTCGTGGCGTTATGTCTTTGATTGATGAATTTGTGGAAAAATGCCCGGACGGACGGGAAATGGATGCCTTGCTTGCTTACCGGAAGATGTACGAAGAAGAATTGGAGCAATTGCGTCTGGGCATGGAAAAAATCGCAGGGGAATGGCTTCCTCCTGTGGCGGCTAGCGTGAAGATGTTTGATTTGTATAGCGACCGCATTCAACAACTGATCCAGCGTTTTCCCGGCGTGGAAGACGAAGATTACCGCGAAAATGCCCAAGCAGCTCAACAGTATGCTCACGCGCGGGATGAACGACGAAAAGTCGCGCGTAATCTTCCCGAATTAGTGAATCGGCGCATCCCCACGCTTTTGGAAAGTCAGCGCTTTGAAGAAGCAGGCTCCGAATTAACGGCTTTTGCGCGATTCTGGGTCACGCGCGTCATTCGCGCCGAAGCAGGCGGTCAGCCCAAGAGCGGCAGAGCTGATGTCTTGCAAGAGGTGTTCCGTGGCATGGATTTTGGGTTTATCAATCGGTTGCAACAGCGGGTGTTGGACGCCTACATGGCCGCGCGTGAAGCTGATCCTCGAGCGGGCGAAGAAGACGAGGATGGCATGGTCTATATTCCGGGCGGTTTTTTCCTGATGGGCGATCCCGAGGCCGATCTGCGCGCCGATAATTTTCCGCTACGTTTGATTCATCTCGACGCGTACTGGCTGGACCGGGACGAAGTTACCAACAAAGAATACCGCGAATTTGTTGAGTACGTCAAAACAACAGGCGACTATTCCATGGCCCATCCCGACGCGCCGCCATTAAAAGATCACACGCCTAAAGGATGGAGCATGCCCGGATTGTCAGGGGATGATCAACCTGTGGTTGGGGTGGATTGGTTCGATGCGTATGCCTATGCCCAATGGTCAGGCAAACGTTTGCCCACCGAAGCGGAATGGGAACGGGCGGCACGCGGGGAAAACCAAGGTTTATATCCATGGGGCACCAACGGATTGAACGGGAAAGTCGTGAACTGGGCCACGGGCCGACGACAGTTGGAAGCGAAGATCACAAAAGATTTAGCGCCTCCGCCGGAACCGGCTAAAACGTCGTTATTCAGCCGGAACGACCCACCCCCGGCGCCTCCGCCTGTAAAATTGGCGGATGCGACTTGGGATGTTACGGCGTTGCGACCTCCCGGGGACCGGCGCGTGCTTTTATCGGACATCACCGATGCCGTGGGGCCGTGGGGATTGTATCACATGGCCGGGAACGCCGCAGAGTGGGTGCAGGATGTGTACGACCCGGAAGGATATGGAAAAATGCCTATGAAAAATCCGGTCAGTGAAAGCGGACCGACAAGTGATCGCGTTTTCCGTGGAGGCTCTTTCTCCAGTGTTGAAGCCAAAGAAATGGCCGCGTTTTATCGGGATTCCCCGGGCCACCCAAGTCGTTCCAGGCAGCAGGTCGCGGACATGCTGGTGGGATTCCGGTGCGCGCGCGACGTGGAATGATCAGGATGCGGGAACATAGGTATGAAGATACTGGTGACAGGCGCAACGGGGTACTTGGGTCGGGCGATCGCGGATCATTTGGGTGAACAGTCCTCCGTAATCCGATGGGGGCATGCACAGGCGGGCGATGAAGCGATGCGCGTGGATCTCCGTGATGATGCCGCGCTTCGCATGGCTTTGCATGCCGCCGCGCCCGATGTCGTGGTGCATTGCGCGGCTTACCGGGACCCCGATTTTTGTGAAGAGCATCCCGAGGAAACGCGACGGGTAAATGTGCGTCCTGTTCAAACAATGGCCGAAACGCTTCCTGCCCAAACACGATTCATTTTTATTAGTTCCGATTATGTGTTTGACGGGGAAAACCCTCCGTACCGTGAAGAGGATGAACGGTGTCCGGTGAATGTATATGGCCGGTCTAAACAAGAAGCGGAAGATGCGTTAGCCGGGCGCGATCATACAATTATTTTGCGCATTCCTTTGTTGGTGGGCGCAGGGCCGTCGTTTGCGGCATCGGGTTTGATCGCAAAAATCGCGCGGGCAATTATGGAGAATCAGCGTATGGAGTTGGATGCCGTATCGTTGCGTTTCCCCACAAGTATTCGCGATGTGGCGCGCGCGGTGGACCACTTATGGAAGCTGCACGCAGAGGGCGTCTTTCATTACTCGTCGGAAGAAGGCCGTTCTCAATACGATTGGGCGCTTTTGGTGGCGCAATGCATGGGCGCGGATCCTCGCATGTTGACGCCTGTGGATGCGCCGCCCGCGCGTAAAGCAGTCCGCCCTCGTAATTCCCAATTAAATATTGAACGCATCAAACGCTCAGGCTTTAACGAAAACACCCCTTTCACCGCGGTGGTGAAAGAGGTGTTGGCGATTCCGTAAAAAGGAACGGTTGTTAACCGGCTGTTTCCGTCAGTTCATCCAGCACTTCCTCGGCCAGTTCTTCAGCGGCTTCAAGCGCCATTTGTTTGCGTTCTTCGGCGTCGGTGTAACGGAACGTGTATTGTCCGTCCGCCCAGGCGATAGATAAGTCGCGCACGCCTGCTTCAGCAAACGCATGTTCCACCACGGGCGTCAGCGCATCGCGTTCGTCGCCTTCTTTAAATACATCGCCCGAAGAAACCAGAAGAATCAATTTTTTCACGTGATGCAATGGCACGGTTCCGGAAGCATCCATCGTGTACGTCACACTGGGGGACAAGACTTGGTCCATCCACGCTTTCAGCACCGCGGGCACGGAAAAATTCCACATGGGGATCGTCAACACAATCACATCCGACGCATTAAATAGTTTTCCTTGCTCGACGCCGTAGGCGCCTGCGGCTTGTTCGTGGTCTGTCGGGTGATGTCCTTCAATAAAAACCGGATACCAAAAACCGCGAATCGCTTCGTAATTCAGATACGGAGGCGGGTTCTCATATAAATCCACATTGGTGATGTTGGCGTCCGGGTTTTTTTCAACCAGACTCCGGAAAAAAGCGACGGCTAGTTGTTTTGAGGCCGATTCTTCGGTTGGCTTCGGATCGGCGCATACATGTAATACATTCATCCATTTCTCCTTTATACGTTCACGCGGGTTTCAGCCCGTTTTTCTTTAATTACCCGCCGTTCCCAATTCCATTTGATCGGTTACGGGGTTGACCAGTTTCGTTAGATAATGACTCAACTCCCTGCCATATTCCGTATCCTTGCCCAATTGTGCAAGTTGTTTATGCACGACACTTAATCCATCGGGTCCCGATTCCGCGATTTGCGCGTTCGGAAAACGGCGCTCAATATTGGGGTCAAGGAAGCGTTGCAACAGATACACCATGTGCTCGTTTTGCTTTACGTAATCAGGCAGCATATCGGGCAAACGGTCAAGCAAGGATATTTTATACGCGTGAAGATCGGATTCCGTCATTTTGGAATAGTCGGCAAGTGGCTCGCCGCTAAGCATTTCCAATCCAACCAGTCCTACACTATACAAATCGGTTTGCTCGACGCTTGGTTCGCGCCGGTGCGTTTCCGGCGCCATGTACAGAGGACTTCCCAGTAAAAACGATGTTTTTTCGTTAATCATTACCGCCCGTCCGAAATCAATCAGTTTGACATAGCCTAGACGGTCCACCATGACGTTGGCGGGTTTGATGTCGCTGTGAATGAATCCGAGCTGATGCAACGTTTCCAGACCGCGCAGCATCTGACGCATGATATAAAGCGCCACACCGGGTTGAATACGCAATTTGCCGCCCTCAATACGGAATAAGGAATCGGTAAAGCGTTCCCATTCCCGGCGGGAACTGCGCTGGCGCGCAATTTCGAGGTGACCCGGCATCAACATTTGCCGGATATCCAGCCCGTTGATGACTTCCATCTGAATGTAGCCAATCCCGTTGCTTTCTTCATAAATGTCGCGCGCAACCAAGGCAGGGCTTCGTACGGTCTGCAAACGCGACGTTTGAATAGCCATGCGGCCCATATCCGTCCAGTATTTCTTAGCGCTGGGATAAATGCTCGGGTCGAAAAGCTTGATGGCGTGGCGGGTAATGCATCCGCGCGCGCCTTGGCGCAGGCACAGGAAAACAATACCCTGGCGCCCGCGTCCCAGTTCGCGCTGGAATAAATAGGCCACCGGGTAATACAACGCACGCGCACGAATCAGCGCTTTATAATTTTCCGCCAATTGCTTGCTACCCATACCGAAGCCGCGATCGGCCAATTCCGGATTCGGCGAGAATTCGGTTACCGTGTCGCTTTCAGCGATTTCCACGCGTGTGGTTTCCAGTGATGGTTTTTCGTTGGACATGACAAAAGTGTACGTGGAAGGAATGGTTTGGCAATAGCGATTACGCGTAATGCAAAAAAACTTGCGACTTGAAGAGAACGGCATCTTTTGACATACATGCCATGACGCGCGTAGGCGCGCGACAACTTACGAGGGGATCGCACCTGTTATGGTTATAATTGAAAATATGCTTTATTTCCATCTGCCTTTGGCGGATTTGATTTATTCTTTTAAAGAAAGCAATACACCCGGCCAAGCCATTGTCGTTCTGCTGTTTATGGGCTCGATTTACGCCTGGACCATCATGGTCACGAAAGGCTTGGAATTGCGGCAGGCCCGTTTAACCACCGCGCGTTTTCTGATGTCTTTCCGCAAAGAACCGAATCCTGTAACTTTGTTTTTGCGACGCCAGAAATTCCCGGAAAGTCCTTCGTTTCGCGTGTACGAAAAAGGATGCGCGGCGTTGGCGACGGAGCTGGAAACCCAAGGGGGCGGACCGGATGAGTTATTTGTGGCCAACGTGGACAGCGCTAATGAGCGATTGACCAGCCAGCAATTTGAAGTGATTCGCAATGTGACCGAGCGCCATGTGGCGGATCAAGCGTTGTTATTGGAACGGCAAATGGGCGTGCTGGCTATTGCGGTAAGCGCAAGTCCGTTTCTGGGTTTGTTAGGCACGGTATGGGGCGTGATGGAAGCATTCACCGGCATGGCGCAAGCGGGGACCGCGACGTTGTCGGCGGTGGCGCCGGGTATTGCGGCAGCGTTGTTGACCACCGTGGTGGGCTTGCTGGTCGCGTTGCCCTCGGCCGTGGGCTATAATCTTCTGGCGCAGTCTATCCGCGAGTTGCATGTGGAAATGGATAATTTTTCGCAGGAATGGCTTGCGCAGGTTCAAACTGTATTCATGCGGCACATGTAAGGTGATAGGATGCCCCGACGAGCCCCGTTAACGACAATGCGCCAGATCAGCGAGATCAATATGACCCCGCTGATGGATTTAACGTTTATTCTTCTGATTACGTTTATCATTACGTTTCCTTTGATCGAACAAGGCGTGCCTATGGACCTGCCGAAAGGGGAAGCGGACGCGCTGGACGAAGATCGCGCGCGTTCCATCAGTGTAGATAACGAAGGCCAAGTGTATCTGGATGACACGCCTATTGCCATGGATGTCCTCGCGCGCGAAATGGCGACTTTGGGCCGGGCGGATCCAAATGCCGTGGTGCTGGTCCGCGCAGACCAAACGCTGGCCTACGGGCGTGTTATGGAAATCGTGCAAATGTTGCATCAAAGTAAAATCGCGCGCATGGCGTTGGTTACGTCACCGGAAAAACAATGAACGCTTCCAGTACTATTTCGTCACAGCGCATTTTTTGGTTTGTGGCCGGTGCGCATATAGTCGCGCTGGTTGGCTTTACGCTGTACGGCTTGGTCAAAGAATGGATCGTGCGCCTGAAACCCGCGGAGCAAGTGGTTTTTGTGACGCTGCATACTCCATCGCCTCCGCCGGAAGCCGTGGCGCCGGAAGTGCCCGAGCCGCCCCCCCCAGAGCCTGAACCTCCATCGCCAATCCCGGAGCCGACACCTAAGCCGCCTATTGAAATAAGTACAAATCGGGTTGTGCGCAAGATAGAGGAACCTATACCACCCCCCGAGTTAACCAAGGAACAAATTGGACAGAATCTTATGAGCGATATGCCCACGACGCAAGGATCGGTATCGTCTAGCGCCACCGCTGACGCCGGTTGGCATTATGCGCTGGTGAAACAGACGTTAAACGATGCCTGGGTGGAACCGTCCAGCGGGATTCCCGGGTCTATCACGTCGGTAAAAATTCGGGTCATGCGGGACGGCTCCATTACCCGGCGCGATATGGTGAAGGGCTCCGGCGATCCCGACATGGACGAATCGGTTATGCGCGCCGTACAATCGGTAACCCGGTTACGTCCGCTGCCTTCCGTGCTTGAAGGCGCGCATCATGACATTACAATAGACTTCGAATTGACAGGGGCACAATTTTAATCAAGGTTGAACGTATGAAAAAACTGATAATCTGGATAAGCCTTTGGATGGTGGCTGTTACGGTGGCAAGTCACGCGCAGCATATACGCATAACACGCGCGACCGGCGATAAAATCTCAATAGATTTGTCAGGAATGACGATCGGCGGGGATGAAGCGTCCCGATTGTTTTTGCAGACGCTTCAAGGTAATTTGTCACGCTCCGGTTGGTTTATGCTGGGGCGCGCCGGGCACAGCGAAGTACGGGCAACAGGGCGCGTGACTTTGCAAGGCGATCAACTGGTGGTGGAATGCACTGTGCTGGACGTCGCCAAGCAGCGCCAGCACATGAGCCGGTCCTATCGGTTGGACGCGCGCAACGCGCGCAGACTCGCGCATCGTGTGGCGGACGATGTTGTGCAAGCCGTGACAGGGTACAAAGGCATTGCTTCGACGAAAATCGTGTTTGTAGGTGTGCAGGATGAAGGCAAGGAATTGTTTATCTGCGATGCCGACGGCGGGGATATGATTCAGTTGACTGCTGACCGCTCTATAGCGGTGCGTCCGCGATGGAGCCCTAAAGCCGATGCTATTGTCTACACCTCGTATCTCAAGCGATACCCCGATATTTATCATATTGAATTAGCGTCGGGAAAACGGACCATTGTATCCAATCAAAGCGGGCTTAACGCAGGCGGGGTAATATCCCCGGACGGACGGGATATGGCGTTGATTCTATCGCGGGACGGCAATCCCGAATTATACATTCGCAACATGGCAACCGGCCGGTTGACCCGTCTTACCCAAACGTCCGCCGCCGCGGAAGCCAGTCCGTCGTGGTCGCCCGATGGCCGCCGGATTGTGTACGTCTCGGACAGCACGGGACGTCCGCATTTATATATTATTGCGCGCGATGGCGGATCACCGCGCCGGGTAACCAGTCGCGGTTCTGAAAACGTTGCTCCGGATTGGGGGCCGAACAACCGCATTGCTTTTGCCAGCCGGGTAGGGGGACGCTACCAAATCGGTATGTTGGATCCTGATTCACAGGACATCGCATATCTGGAGCATCCGGATTTTGCCGACTACGAAGATCCAAGCTGGGCGCCTAATGGTCGTCACCTTGTCGTGTCCCGTAAGGAAAACTATCGTTCCACTCTTTATATCGTTGACACTATGGGCGATCCGCAAGTACGTTTGCACGACCATCGTGGAGATTGGTACTCCCCTGCATGGTCTCCGGAATAACCGGCGAAACAATAGGCTGGAAGGCACAGAGGAACGAATATCATGGGCACATCAAAATTACTTTTTATCCTCGCGTTAGGCGTGATGGTCAGTTTGAACGTAATGGGTTGTAAAAAACGTCCGGGCGCCGGTGGCGTCGGAGGCGATGGCGTAGGCGATGTAGTGGGCACACGCTGGGATGACCCGAATGCAGGCGAACTCGGTGGACGTTTTGGCGTGGATGGCGAAATGCTGGAAGGTCAGTTTCAAGCTGTGTTGTTTGGTTATGACAGCGCGCAGGTTGTGCCCTCCGAGCGCCCGCAACTGGAAACCGTGGCGGATTACATGCGCCGCAATCCAAGCGCGCGTCTGGTCGTGGAAGGCCATTGCGACGAACGGGGAAGCCGCGAATATAACTTGTCGCTGGGTGAACGTCGCGCATTAGCCGCACGGGCTTATTTGATTGGCCTCGGCGTGGATGGTCAACGCATTCAAACCAAGAGCTTCGGATCCGAGCAACCTGTAGCTTTTGGTCACGATGAAAACGCTTGGCGCCAGAACCGGCGAGCCGAATTCGTCATTATTCAATAACCGGCCACCGCGCACACGCGGAGTTTATGCCTTATGGAGGATGGAGCGTTTATGCAGTCTTTCCTCATGCCGATGGCGTTTGGCGCCCCGGGAGGTTTTGAAATCCTGCTGACTCTCGTGGTTATATTGATTCTATTCGGCACCAAAAACCTGCCTAAAATGGCGCGCACGCTGGGGCGTACGTTAGAGGAATTCCGAAGAGCCGCCCGCGAGGTATCCGATGAAATTACCCGCGCTGATTTTGACGAGGACGTGGATAGTCCTTCTCCCCGCTCGTTGCCGGAAACAAAATCAAAAACCATTTCCCGGCAGGATGCCATGGAGGAACGCGAAGAGCCGGCGGAATTAGATCAATCAAAGCCGGATACGACAGCCACGAAGGAGCCGGATGAAAAGACTTGAAGGGCGCGAATCGGATGCGAAACCCTTCATGGAGCATTTGGATGATTTGCGCACCATGCTCATCCGGTGCGCCATTGCGCTTGCGATTGCTACCACGATAGCGTTCCCTCTGGTCCCCCATATTTTTGATTGGCTGAAAGCCCCGCTTGATCGCGTGATCAGTAAGCCGGACCTGATGCTGCAATCTATCGAAATCACCGGGGCATTCCTGATTATTATGCGCGTTGCGCTTTGGAGTGGATTATTGATCAGCGCGCCTTTACTTCTTTATTTTATTGGGCAGTTTGTGTTTCCGGGATTGACCGAAAAAGAACGGTCTTTGGTTCTGCGTTCTTCGGGATTCTCGATTATGTTGTTTGCGGCAGGCGTGTGGTTGGGATACAAAACCACCTTGCCGGTCGCGTTGGAAATGATGTTTGGCATGCACGATTGGATCGGCATCGAAACCGCGCCGCAAGCGGTTAGTTATGTCTCCTTTGCTGTTCATTTGTTATTGGCATTTGGATTGGCGTTTCAAATGCCCGTGGTGCTTGTGGTCATGGGCATGATGGGCCTGGTAAGTTCGGCGCAGCTTCGCGAAAAACAACGACACGTCATTGTCATCCTGCTGGTTGTGGCCATGTTATTGACGCCACCTGATCCTATTACGCAATTATTGATGGCGGTGCCGCTGATTATTTTATACGAAGCGTGTATTTGGCTGGTTCGATTTACGGAAAAAAAAGCCGCGGAGGAACAGGATGGCGCCACGCCGTGAGCCTCGTGAACGTGAAGTGGGAGAATTTAACTTTTACGGAAAAAATTAAGTGGAGGGCGCATCACCCTCTCCTTTTTTCGTGGATGTATGCCGACAAAATTCAAGCCAAGACCATTGCGCGGCATCGAGCCCCGGAGTGCCGCGTGGCTGAAATACTTTTCACGATCTCCCGGGCATCCTCGCTGGATGAATTATCTTTGCCTCCGTCGTACGTGTTGAAAGCAAGTCATGGATCCGGCTGGTTTGTGCTGGTCAAAGATGGCGTGGATCAACGAACGGGGCAGGTTGTTACCAATGCCTATCTCCGTCAGCGGGTAGACGGTTGGTTAAAGAAAATGTATCGCGCGGGATCCGAGCGACAGTATGTGCTAATTCCGCGACGCGCATTTATTGAAGATTATGCCGAAATAAGGCATGAACTTCGTTTTTTCTGTTTTAACGGGCGTGTGCGTTTTGTCATGCACGAAGAAGACGCCCCTTATCACAACCGCACAGTTTTTTATGATCGGCATTGGAAGGCGTTGCCTGTCCGGTGGAAATATCCATTGGGTGACGCAATTCCTCGCCCCGACTGCTGGAAAGAGCATTGTGCCACCGTAGAGCGCTTGGCGAGCGGTATAGATTTTGTGCGCATAGATGTGTTTCTTTCGGGCCCGCAACTTTATTTCGGGGAATTTACATTCACGCCCAGTCAAGGACTCACTTATAATTTGCCGGAGGAAGTTAACCGGTTGTGGGGCAGCTATTGGACGCAGGACATGAGTCGCACGCTACAGTTGACGCCAACCTCGCGCGTACAGCCATGCACGCGTAGCGCGCGAATACGTTCCATGGCCAAGCTCTATAGTCGCATTGCCTTATTCAGATTGTCCCCAAACTATTGGATGAGACGATTGAAGAAAACCTCCAAATAGAATACAATATTATACTTCGACACGCGTTGTCTTTGAAAAGGGATTCCTATGAATAAGTATGTGTTTACCGCCTTGGGGCTGGTTTTGTTTGCGGCCGTTACGGCGTCGGCTTTGTTTTATCGCAATGCATCCGTGAAATACCGCGCGCAATGGATTGACGCCGTAGCAGAATTGGAAGCGGGTGCGCCTGCGCCTGCACGGCGCGACCGACTCGGCGCGAATGTTTCGTACACCGTGACGAATGCTCCCGATCCCGATGCGGCGCTGTTGGCGGAAGTCACAACGTTGCGCTCCCGCGTGCGCGAGCTCGAAGCGCAATTGGAGGAAAGGCCCGTAGCAATGACCGCAAGCACAAGGCCCACCCCGCCGGGAGAAAACGATCAGCCCAGGCCGGAACGCCGTGATCCCAATCAATGGCTGGAGGATTTGCGTCAAACCGACCCGCAACGGTACGAGGAAATCCAAGCGCGTCGCGCGGCGATGCAGCAGACTATACAGGAAAACTTTGCGCGCCGGGCGGCGTATTTGCTGGAACGGGACACTTCGCGATTGAGCGAAGACGAAGCCAAGGAACATCAGTTAATGGTCTCCCTGCTTACCGAGACCTGGCAAATGGTGGATCAAATTCAGCAGGACGGATTATCCCGCGAGGAACGATGGGAACTGGCAGGCGCTATGCGCCAAAACGTGTCCACGCTAGTGCCGCTGCTTGATAATGAACGCAACCGGGCGCTGCGCGATTTAGGGCAGGATATGGGGTATGCCCCCGAAGAAGCGCAGAATTTTGCCGAATACGTAGATGAAATATACGAGTTAACTTCGCCCGGCCCGTTATTCCGATCCACAGGACGTGGCGGTCGAGGCGGTGGCCCCCCACGCAATTAGGCGTGGTCAGGTTTGCGTTGGAAACACGACATAGTTTCTATGACTGATGTTGTGCTTGTTTTCCCTCATCAATTGTTCGATCCGCATCCGGCTGTCCAGCGCGATCGGCTTATTCTTTTGGTAGAGGATAGCTTGTTTTTCGGGGATGCGCGTTATCCATTGACCATGCATACACACAAGCTGGTCCTGCACCGCGCCTCTATGAAAGCGTATGAAGCCGGGTTGCGTGACCGGGGGTATACCGTTCAATACGTGGACTACGACCCCGACCGGACGCTATCGCACCTCTTGCAGCGTCATGTGCCCGACCAAACACGCAGGATGCATGTAGCGGAACTGGTGGATTATGTGCTTGAGAAGCGTCTCCAAAAAGCATGTCGCGAAACGGGATGGCACATCAAAACACATGCTTCGCCGATGTTTCTCACACCAGCCCCGGTCTGGCGGGATCAAATGGGATCCAGCACGCCTTACCGCATGGCGCGTTTTTATCGCAGACAACGACTGCGTTTGAACATACTGGTGCATGACGGAAAACCCGAAGGCGGGCAATGGAGTTTTGACAGCGCCAACAGGAAAAAATGGCCTGCCCAAACGCCGCCCCCCGACGTCCCCGCCGTGCCTTCGTGTCGTTTTGTGGATGAAGCCCGCGCGTATGTTCGCGCGCGTTTTCCAAACCATCCCGGCGCGCCGGACACGTTTAATTATCCGGTGACGCATGAGCAGGCTAAAGGATGGCTTAATGATTTTCTTCGCGCACGATTTCACGGGTTCGGGGCGTGCGAAGATGCCATGGTGGCCCATGCCAGTGTCTTAAACCATTCCGTGTTGACGCCGATGTTGAATATCGGATTGCTCACGCCGGATCGGGTAGTGCACGACGCCATTGTGTATGCGCGTGCCAAAAACGTGCCGCTAAACAGCCTCGAAGGCTTTGTGCGCCAGATCATCGGCTGGCGGGAATTTATCCGCGTGCTTTACGAAACCGTGGGCGTACGGCAGCGCACATCGAATTTCTGGCATCATACCAACCCCATGCCGCGCGCCCTGTACGAAGGCACGACGGGAATGCCTCCCGTAGATGCCGTAATCGGGCGGGTGCGCCAACGGGCGTATACTCATCACATCGAACGGTTAATGGTTCTGGGCAATTTTATGGCGCTTTGCGAGATACATCCCGACCACGTTTATCGCTGGTTTATGGAGTTGTTTATTGACGCGTATGACTGGGTGATGGTTCCGAATGTTTACGGAATGAGCCAGTTCGCGGACGGTGGTCTCATGGCATCCAAACCTTACATCAGTGGATCGAATTATCTCCTGAAAATGAGCGATTTTAAGCGCGGCCCCTGGTGCGAAACGTGGGACGCTTTATTCTGGCGGTTTATGCACAAGCATCGCGCTTTTTTTGACGCGCAACCGCGACTGGCTATGTTGACGCATCAATTGGATCGCATGGGCGCCTCCGGCGTGAAAGCCCGGTTAAAGACCGCAGACGCGTATTTGTCGCGGTTGTGTTAGAAGCATGCTTCTGTACAACGGGCCGTCCCTTTGCTATTCGATATACATGGAAATGGGTACGGGAAAAGTTATGGCGTCGGCGGGAGTGGTCGGCGGATTTACCATGGTCAGTCGCGTGCTGGGATTGATTCGCGACATGCTTATGGCGGGTGTATTCGGCATGTCGTTGCACATGTCGGCTTTTGTGGTTGCGTTTACCATCCCCAATTTGTTTCGTCGTTTGTTTGGCGAAGGGGCTTTATCGGCTGCGTTTATGCCTGTGTTTATCGAAACCCGCGCGCGCGAAGGCGATGCAAGCGCCTGGGGATTGGCGCGGAACGTCTTGTCACTGGTTGCCGTATTCCTGACCGCCGTGGTGGTGATCGGGATTGTGGGCATCACGCTGGTTCTGTGGCTGGGGGAGGGCGGAGAGAAAACGGAACTTACGTTGTCGCTTTCGCGCGTGATGCTGCCGTATATGGTGTTTATTTGCCTTGCGGCGCTGTGTATGGCGTTGTTAAACGCGTACCATCATTTCGCTACACCGGCGGCGGCGCCTGCGCTTCTGAACGTGGTTTGGATCGCCGCTGTGGTATTGGTGGTTCCGTGCTTGGACAGCATGAACGCCCGTATTCATGCGGTGGCGTGGGCTGTTTTGCTGGCGGGTTTGCTGCAAGCAGGCATCCAGATTCCACGTATGATGCAGTACGGGTACCGTCCGGGTTTATCCCTGCGCGTGGGCGACGAAAAAGTGCGCCGGATATTGCACTTGATGGGCCCGGCTTCGATAGGTATGGCGGTGACGCAAATCAATGTCTTGCTGGACCGGTTGATGGCGGTGTGGATCGGCGTGTGGGCGCCCGCCGCGCTTTTTTTTGCGGAACGCCTGATTTATCTGCCGCAAGGTTTATTCGCCACGGCGTTAAGCACAGTGCTTCTCCCTGTGTTTTCGGGACAAGCCGCGCGCGCGGATCACACGCGCTTACGGGAAACCGTGCGTTATTCCTTGTGCAACCTCCTGTATGTCATGATTCCGGCGTCCGCCGGACTTCTGGTGTTGGCGGTTCCTATTGTGCAAATGATTTTTGAACGGAATGCATTTACGGAAGCATCCACCGCCATGACAGCGCTGGCGCTACAGTGTTATGCGCCCGGACTGCTTGTGTTTAGTTTGTCCAAGGTTTTTGTGCCCGCGTTTTACGCTATGCAAGATACGCGTACCCCGCTGCGCACGGGGTTGGTCGCGGTTTGCGTTAAACTGGGTTGCAGCGTAGTATTGATTATGACACTTCCTACGCATTTAAAACATGGCGGCTTGGCGGCGGCGACAGTGATAGGCGAAGGCGTCAATGGGATCTTGCTGGGCTACATGCTGCATCGTCGCGTGGGCTCGCCGGGGTGGGGGACGATTCTGAAAACCGCCGCGCGATGCCTTGGCGCGTCGGTGATCATGGCGTGGGCTTCCTGGCGTTCGCATCATCTCCTAGCCGGATGGATGCAGGAACCTTGGGGTGAAGATCACGTCTTTTCCTCGGTCGCGCCTGTGCTAGGGGCTATTGGAGTGGGCATCGCCGTGTACGCGGTGGCAACTTGGTTGTTGCGCGCGCCGGAAATCCGCGCGGTTAGCGGGGCGCTGAAACGTAGATGGCGGCGGGGGACATCGGCGTGAACGGGGGCGAGCAGGTCAGAAAAAAATTGCGGGAATTACCGGACAAGCCCGGAGTATATTTTATGCGCGACCGGCATGGCAAAATCATTTATGTCGGCAAAGCAGTGTCACTCCGTAAACGTGTCCAATCTTATTTCCGCCGGGGCACCATGCGAAGCGCCCCGCCCAAGCTGCGGAGTTTGATTAACAGCATCGAGGATTTTGATGTGTTGGTGTTACGAAATGAAGCCGAAGCAACTCTGACCGAAGGACGGCTGATCAAAGAATACCGGCCGCGCTATAACGTGCTGTTCCGCGATGACAAACGTTTTCTGCTGCTGCGTGTGGACGAACGGGAACCGTTTCCGCGCGTGACGACGTGCCGTATTCAGAAAGAGGATGGGGCGACGTATTTCGGCCCGTACGCTTCGTCAGCGGCGGCGTGGGCGGCCAAGGAATTTGTTGAAAAGAAATTCGGGTTGCGGGTATGTCGTCCTCGCGAGCCAGGGCCGGCGGATCATAAGCATTGTCTAAACGACATCATTCGCTTTTGCTCCGCCCCGTGCATCGGGCGTATCGCGCCCGACGCGTATCGCGAGCAGGTCAATCAGGCGCTGGCCTTTATGCGGGGCGAACGACCCGAGTTGCTGACCGAAATTCGAGTGCAGATGAAGCAGGCCGCCGAAGCAAAACAATTTGAGCAAGCCGCCGCGTTGCGAGACACGCTGTTTCTTTTGCAGGAAGCGGTGAAACGTCGCATTCGGGGGGACAAATCCCTGACGCTTCGCGCCGAAGACGCGCGCGCAGGCGTGGAATTTATTCAGCGCGCGTTGGCGTTGCCTGTTCTCCCGCGTGTGATTGAGGCGTTCGATATTTCCAATATCTCCGGCACATTCGCGGTGGGGAGCATGGTTTGTGCCGTGGACGGCCTTCCGCAACGCAACCGGTACCGGTTGTTCCGCATCAAGACGGTGCAAGGCATTGACGATCCGGGCATGATGGCGGAAGTCATCCGGCGTCGCTACGGACGGTTGGTGGAAGAGCGCAGCGCATTACCTGACTTGATTATGGTGGACGGCGGTATCACCCAGTTACGCGCGGCGCGCCGCGAATTGGATGCGCTGGGTTTGGTTGACCTTCCTGCCGTGGGGTTGGCAAAGCGATACGAGGAAATTTATCCGATGGCCATGGCGTATGAACAAAAAAATGAAAGCGCCTCCGGTTACCGCGTAACCGCCGAACCGGTCCGTTTGCCGCGTGACTCCGAAGCATTAAAGATTTTTCAGCGCATACGCGACGAAGCGCACCGGTTCGCGCTGACGTACCATCGCAAGTTGCGTATGAAACGAATCCGGGAATCTATCCTGGACGAAGTGCCCGGCATCGGGGAGAAACGCAAACAGCAGGTGCTCACCCATTTTGGATCCATTGCCCGGCTCAAACGGGCTTCTGTAGAGGATATTGCCGCGCTGCCGGGCGTAGGCCCATCCACGGCCCGGTTGATCAAAGAAAGCATAAGCTCATACCGCGCGGGATTGATAGGCGCACCGCATTAATGGCATTGTAAGAAGCTCACGCCGCTTGAGGGGGAGGGGGGGAGTGTGGGTGTGTGTGGGTGTGTGAGTGTGTGGGTACTGAACTCCGACAACTTCATGCACGACCTCTCGTCTCCGTTAATCCTCAACGCACAACAGGAATCAGAACGTTTAATCCCTTGAAATGGGCCCGGACAGAGCCACGATCACGGGTTAATAGCCTGTCAGCTTGTTCCATTGCATGGGCGCCGATACCGATTCCGATCCCGACCCCCGGTGTTTTCTTCCCTTTAACCAATAACCTCTAACCAATAACAGTGTGGCAGTTTGTGCGTTTGTGAGTATGGGAGTTTAGCACCCACACACCCACACACATCCTCTCCACCCCTCCGTTCATTATCCATTTGTGTCTTTTGCCCTTTTATGGCAATAATGAAGCATGAGTAGCCACCAGCAGGATATTGACGCATTAGTTCGCCGGATTACCGAGATTGTACATCCGCTTAAAATCATTTTGTTTGGCTCCAGAGCCTTGGGACAAGAGCAAGCATGCAGCGATGTGGATTTGCTTGTAGTCGTGGAAGACGGAGCGCATCGTAGAAAAACAGCGCAAAAACTTTATACGGAAATTTCGGGAATTAAAACGCCGTACGATATCCTGGTCGCCACGGAAGCGGATTTAGTCAAACATGCCAATACGCCCGGATTGATTTACCGGGACATTCTTCGTGACGGGAAACTGTTGTATGCCGCCTGACCGGAGTCGGAAGTCGAAAGTCAGAAGTGGAAAGTAGCCCTCTTCATCCTAATCGTCCTCCGACCTCCGATACCGATTCATTCCAAAATCCGCCATTACTTCCTACTTCTTACTTCTTACTTCTTACTTACCACCTCCTCCGCAGGAGGGTGTTGGGGTACAAAATAAATCACCACGGAGGCAGGGAGGCGGGGAGAAGAGGTTCGCCCAAAGCTGAAATGGGCATTGGACAAGCGCGTTTCCTGATTGGAGATAAATTTTGCCTGCCCATTTAAGCTTTGCGCGAAGGTTTAAGGGGAGGGGAGCAGGAGGGAATGCCCCCGCCGCGCCTTGCATTTTTCGATAGCGATACCGATACCGAGACCCGATATCGATTTTTTTCGATACCGATCCTCCTACGGAGGACGATACCGATTCATTCCAGAATCCGCCATTACTGCCTACTTCTTACTTCGCGCAGCCCGCGTTTGCTGCACATACAGCATTACGCGGTTACTTTCCACTTCCTACCATCGCGGCATCCCGGCGAAGCCCGCGTTTGTCGCAGAGCGACATCACGCGATATCCCGTATCCCGCCTCCCGTATCCCGCATCCCGCATCATTTTCCCCCAAATACGTATTGACACGTATACTGCACTACGTGTATCTTCACACCATGACATTAGGAAAGAGCGAAAAAAAGTTGGTCAATCGCTAAACTTTTTTCTGGACGTAAGATAAATTAATCGGCAGATTAGAAGCCATGAAAGGGAACAAAATGAAAAAAATACTGGCAACATTGCTCGCCGTCAGCATGACCGCCGGCATCGTAAACGCCCAACAAGTACTCAGCCGTAATGCGGTGGGGTATGTGAAGGTGGATGTTGAAACTAATAAATTGACACTGGCAAGAGTTGATTTTGAGCCTATGAACGCTAGTGAGTGGACTATAGATTCACTCTTCTCAGATTCTCTGCCAGTAGGATCAATCATAGCATTCTGGGATCCTGTGGCGAATAGTTATGTTACGGCCGGTCGAACGCGAAGTGGATGGAGCCCTGCAACAAATGTAATACGTCGTGGCGAAGCTTTCTTTATTTTGAGTACAGAAAATACAAATTTATTCTTTATGGGCGAAGTACCTGATTCATCTCCTTCCACATATACCACGGTCATCGAAAACGTAGTCGGTATGCAGGCTCTGGGTTATCCCTACCCAGCAGAGCAATACTGGACAAATATGAATTTGGCCATAAATGCGGCGGCCGGCGACATTCTCGCAGTGTGGGACTATGATTCACAAAGCTACACATCATTTGGAAGAACGAGGAGTGGTTGGGGAGATGCAACTAATATTGTCTTTGCACCCGGCGAAGGATTCTGGTTCCGGACAGATGCGCTGCAAACTTGGACAGAGGTAAAACCGTATACATGGCCGTAATTCAATAACTTACAAATCAATAAGGAGATTAATATGAAAAAATATGCATTAGTTCTAATAGCCAGTATTGCGATAAATTCAACGTCGTATGCGGATATTAATGTCGGTTGGATAGCAGCTGCTGGATTCTACACGAACCCAGGACAGACAGATCCACTTTTAGACCCATCTGGCAATGTTCTCGCGCAACTAATATTTACACCCTCTGGGACATATTCGGATGCGAATGTCAACTTTCCAGATCTAATCAATCCTCTTTCAGACAGTGAAATTCTGGATACATTTAACCTGACTCATCCTGCAGGGACAGCATCCTCTGAATGGGGCGATTTCAGTCTGTCAGCTGAAATATATGCAGGAATTGGTCCAGGATCAGTATATGCCAGAATATTTGAAGAGGACGTACCAACTGTTGGATCTCATTATTATTACAGCCCGATGCAGGCTGTTTCTGTTTATGACCCATTGAATCCTACTTTCCAGACGCTTCAAGTAAACAGAGATAATGTCGCTGGCGATGGATTGTATGATGGAGCCCCGTTTGCTCTCGAAGTCGTGCCCGAACCGTCGGTGTTCGCGTTGTTGGGCATTGGCGGGTTGATGCTGGCGCTGCGTCGTCGCTTCCGCAAATAATTGTTCAGCGATACGTCTATGAATTGCAAAAAATCCCTCGCTCTTGTGAGCGGGGGATTTTTTTTTTGAAAGTTGGGCGTGATTAAAGGTTGTTGGAGGAGTGGTAGTGTGTGGGTATGTGAGTACGTGGGTGTGTGTGGGGAACTTGCAGACGCCAATTGGGGAGCTGGCTGGTGAGGAATGGTAGAGGGACCGAATACGACTTGTCCGAAGTCCCACAAACCCACACACGCACAGACCCACAAACAGTAGCGATCGCGACGATAATCATTACATAAAATGCCAGCTATAACATTTATATTCTTCCTCTCCGGTCTCTCGGCATTGGTTTACCAACTGCTGTGGATGCGTCACCTCGGCTTTATTTTTGGCAACACGGTGTATGCCAGCGCGACAGTGCTTACCGCATTTATGGGTGGTCTCGCGCTGGGCTCCCATGTCTTCGGGAAATACGCGGAGCGCTTAAAAAACCCGGTCAAATGGTTTGCGGCGCTGGAATGGATTATTGCGGGTTACGCGTTTTTGATGCCGTTTATTTTTGCGGCGTTGCAGCAAATCTATAAGCTGGCCCATAACCATATTTCCGATAGTCTGGCGTTTCTTACCCCGTTTCGTTTTGTTCTGGCTGTCTTGGTTCTACTTGTGCCCACGGTCTGTATGGGCGGAACGTTGCCGGTCATGATCCGGGGTCTTGCCCGGTCCGACGAAGATTTCGGAAGGAAACTGGGATGGCTGTATGGAGTCAATACGCTCGGCGCGGTGGCAGGTGTTTTCCTGTGTGGCTTTTATTTGATCCCCGCCGTGGGGTTAACGATGACCAATTGGATCGCGGTCGGCACCGATGTTGCCGCGGGTTTGGGCGCGTGGGCTGTAGCGCGTCGTTTTGTCATCGTCCCTTCGGCTTCGGATATCCGTCCTCCTATCCCGCGTTTCCCGTGGTCCGCGTTATCGCCTGACGCGCGCTTTGCGGTGGTTATTGCTTTTTTCTGCGGATTTATTTCCTTGGCTTTGGAAGTAATTTGGTTTCGCGCGTTGATTCTTGTGTTTGGCTCCACGACGTATTCTTTTTCCGTCATGCTAGGTGTTTTTCTGCTCGGCATGAGTCTCGGTTCGCTGTTGATCGGGTTTTTTCTGGATCGGATGCCGCGTTTGGTGGCATGGCTGGCGGTTATGCTGACTGCGATCGGGCTATACACATTGCTTTCCCTGTATACGTTTGATCGTGGACCCGATTTCCTGTTGGCGTATTTGCTGGAAAACGATTTCTCCTGGGCGGCCATGAGCCGCGCCCGTTTTTATATTGCTTTATTCCATTTAGCGGTGCCTGCGTTGTTTTTCGGCGCCGCATTCACCACCGCTACGCGCATTGTGCGCCACGAAAGCGCGAGCTCGCCCGGGGCGACGGGCTTTGTTTATGCTGTGAACACGCTAGGCGCGGTGCTTGGCTCTTTTGCGGGCGGTTTCATTCTACTTCCTATGATGGGTATGGCGCATTCCTTGCTGGCGATGGCGGTTGCGTCGGGTGGGCTGGGTCTGGTTACGTTGGCCCGCCATGGAGGAGCGCGCATCCTGCGCGCGGGCGCATGGACCGTCGTAGTGGCGATCGCGGCGCTGCTGGTGATCCAACCCCCTGCGTGGAACCCGTCATTGCTCACGGCAGGCGCGTATTTCGGGCCGTTTAATTTCGTGCGTGACGGCGAAATCATTCTCCGCGAAAAAGTCGCTGCGGACCGGTTGCTGTTTTATAAGGAAGCGCTGGCTTCCACGGTTTCCGTGCACCTCGATGATGGCGAAATGAAGTATTTCTGCATTGACGGTAAAACCGAAGCGGATGAAACGCCGCGCAGCATGGTGTTGCAACGTATGATCGGCCATTTGCCGATGTTGTTTCATCCCGACGCTCAAAAAGCCGTCAATATCGGTTTAGGCGCAGGCGTCAGTTTCGGCGCGCTGAGTCGGCATCCGCTCGAACATGTGGAAGTAGTGGAAATTGAGCCGACGGTGAAACATGCCGTGCGCGCATGGGGCGCTTTAAATCATCATGTGCTGGACCATCCGGACATTCGCATCACAGTCAACGACGGACGCAATCATTTGTTTGCCACGACCAACCGCTATGATGTTATTGCGGGAGATCCGTTTGAGCCTGTTATGGTGGGTGCGGCGCATTTATACACGGTGGATTATTTCAAATTGGCCCATGCTCGATTAAACGAAGGCGGTATTATCGGGCAGTATTTACCGTTGTACGAGTTGTCTTTGGACGATTATTTGATGATTGTCCGCTCGTTTGTCGAAGTGTTTCCGAACACAGCTTTGTTCTACACGGGGTTTGACACCATTCTTCTTGGGTTCAAAGGGGAGATGCAATTGGATGCGAATGTCTTGCGTCGCAATTTCGAACGTCCGGAAGTAAAGGCGTCGTTGGAGGACATAGGATTTTCGTCCGCGGAAATGATTTTGAGTATGTTTGTGGCGGATTTAAGCGCGAAACCGGATTTCGCGGGGTCCGGCCCGCTGAATACCGACGAGTTTCCGCATATTGAGTTTTCCGCGCCTAAAAGCGCATTGCGGTACACCACGGATGAAAACCAAGTCGCATTGCTAGAACATTTCACCCCGATTCCCGATGCGTGGCTGGAAGGGTTGGATGAGGCGACGGCGGAGCGGTTGCGGCAGGAGCATGAAGCGGTGCGGTTAATGTTGCAGGCGGCGATTCTCCGGGCACAGGGCAAGGGTGACGAAGCGTTTATTTTACTGGCGCAGGCGAATGAAATTGCGCCGTCGAATCCGGTGGTCATTAACGAAATGGTGGCGATGTTAGTGGTATCCGCGAAGACATTGCAGCGGGCGGGGGAGCATGAAGAGGCCGTGGTGCAATTCCAGACGGCTCTACGCCTTGATCCGCGCGATTTTTGGTCAATGTACCACATGATTGAACTAGGCATGCTGGCGGGACAGACAGAATTTGCGTCCAATGTCCTGGACCATGCTTTGTCGGTGTATCCCGAGTCCCCGCTTCTGCTGGGTCAGAAAGGCAAATTTTTGTTTAGTATGGGCCAGCAAAGCGAAGGAATCACGTATCTGATTCGCGCGACGGAAGGCCAGCCGGGCAGCCTCAAGCTTTGGTCCGACTTACGATTGTTAGCCGGTATGACAGGCCAAATCAATCTTGCCAAACGCGCGGAAGACGAAATAGCCCGTATCAAAGCTTTTATCAACCGCTGATCATAACCTGTGCATAACATGCGGGTGAGCTGTTGATGAATCCCCACCCCTACAGGACAGCGCGAGTTGTATCTTATTTGTAATCATTCGTTTATAGTAATTCACAGCCTGTTAAGAACTGTCATTCATGTTTTCCCCGACCCGAAAATGGGTTGTGGGTAAGTGGTTGTTGTGGGCGGGGCGGGATGCGGGATACGGGATATGGGATGCGGGCTGGATGGCATATTTTAACGCAAAGCAACTGTGTCATACAAACCTTTGTTTGAGGTGGCGGTGGTTTTTAATGAGCTCGTCGATATCGTTTTCAATTGATTCGAGTTCCTCGTTCAGCAGTCGAATAACCTTGTCTATAGATGCATGGATCATTTCATCTG